>Ga0233425_10001361_pt1 | contig 55680 bp, 54 predicted proteins | sample Watercolumn_Towu_2_FD_181712 | JGI IMG/M metagenome (GOLD analysis project Ga0233425, IMG submission 181712) | Freshwater microbial communities from Lake Towuti, South Sulawesi, Indonesia - Watercolumn_Towuti2014_140_MG | ecosystem: Environmental > Aquatic > Freshwater > Lake | place... | reverse complement strand
CGATGCGTTACTTTATTACAATGGGTAGATACCGGCGTGGGGAGGGGTATGATGTCAAATTAATACCGCCCAGAAAATCCCTGCTTGGGAGGGGACTTTCTAATTTACTCTTCTAATTTTATTTATCTCCTCAACGATTTTGGGAAGGGCTGTGCCAGCCTTCTCTATAATAAAATAATCGGCATCGGAAAATGCTTTTTCAATATTGATCTCAATTATCTTTGCCCCGTTCTGTCTTGCCAGATAAGGCAAAGACGCTGCTGGCTGAACAATAGCGGATGTACCAACAAGGAGCATTATCTTGCACGATGCTGACGCCTCTTTTGCCTTCATGAATACATCCATGGGCAACTCCTCTCCAAACAAGACAGTGTTTGGTTTTAGAATGCCTCCGCACGAACAATGAGGCGGTATTTCTTCGGGAATATTTGGGGCTTTGTATTCCTTCCCGCAGGCAAGACAAAAGATTTCCATGAGGTTACCGTGAATTTCAATCACGTTTTTACTGCCGGCCTTTTTATGCAGGCCGTCAATATTCTGGGTTATCACGTATTGTACTATTCCCATCAGCTCAAGCTCTGCCAAGGCAAGGTGCGCCGTGTTTGGCTGATACCGATCGTAGTCCTTGATAAATTCTCCTCGCAGTGACCAGTATCTTGATGGATCCTTCCGAAAAGCCTCAATAGAAGCAAATTCCATAGGATCGTACTTTTCCCAGAGTCCTCCCTTTGACCTGAACGTAGGTATGCCGCTTTCCGCCGATACGCCAGCGCCCGTTAGCGCAACGCACCGCCTCCGCTCAGCCATTAACGCCGCAACTTCTTTATATAAAGCTTCAGTATCAACGTTTCTCTTACCCAAAAAGCATTCCTCTTGTTATAAAGGAAATGATACTACGCCCCTTACATTTTGGTATATTTTGGATAAATATAATACCATATCTGCGACCCTATTTTAAGAAAAATATAGGTATTGTCCTGCCGGTCATGCTAAAATTGAAATATGAGTTTAATAATCCGGGAAATAAAGGCTAAATCCATCCTTACAAAATCAGGAATCCCCGGCGTTGATTACTGTATCAACCCTTACGTAGGCTGCGCTCACGGCTGCAGATACTGTTATGCAACGTTCATGAAGAGATACACCGGTCATACTGAACCTTGGGGAGGCTTTGTGGACGTCAAGATCAATGCCCCGGAAATCCTCCAGAGGCAGCTCAAGAGGGCAAAAAGGGGCAGGGTCTTAATCAGTTCGGTAACGGATGCCTACCAGCCAATCGAATCAAAATACAAACTTACACGGCAGTGCCTTGAAATCCTTTTACAAAGCCAGTTCCCTGTAGATATACTTACGAAATCCCCCCTTGTCCTGAGAGACATAGACCTGATTAAGAAATTTGAGGACATAGAAGTGGGTTTTACCATCACAACAAATGACGAAAAGATAAGCAGGGTATTTGAACCAAATGCCCCATCAATCATGGAAAGGATTCGTACCCTGAAAGCGCTCCACGATAAAGGGATAAATACCTATGCCTTTATAGGTCCGGTGCTGCCGATGAATCCTGAGGCTCTCTCGAAAAAGATAAGCCCCTATGTTGACAGCATTATTATCGACAGGATGAATTACACCTCAAAGACCCTTAAAATATACCAACGCATGAACCTCAACGAATGGCTTGAAAAAGGTTTTATAGATGACGTCATTCAAAGATTGAAAAGTGGATTTGATGGGAAAACTGTGAGTATTTGCTGATATTTAAAATCACAATAATATTCAGACCAATCCCCTTAAATCCCTCTTCTCTAAGGGGACTAAGGGAAACTCTCATTGCGCTGAGGAACAACGAAGCAAGCTTTCTTCAAAAAAGCCCTCGATGACATAGAGTAATTCTTTTTTGTTCATGTTTCTGTGTCTGTCCATCAGGTGGGAACACACCTGCTGCTTACTCGTTCTCAAAAAGTCCCTGTAACCATAGATTAGCCGGGCTACATCCAGGATTTCCAGGTATAACTCAAGGATATCTTTGCCTGGGCTGCTTATAGAACAACGTTCATCCCACCCCAGCCATTCCCATTCACACACCAGATTCAACTTCTTTCTGATAAACATATTGAACACTGTCTGGAACCAGATACGGTGATACTTCCCGTCAAAGACTATATATGCAGGTTCGCCCCAGTGCCCTTCGCACGACGACCACGTGGATATTCCGGCAGAAGAAACAGATTTCACCAGACGTGCAATAAAGGGTTCCAGGTCATACACCCGTATCTTTGGAATGTCCTCACATTTCTTAAATTGGTCAAACTTGCCATACTGGTCACGTTCCCAGTTCAGCCGGAAAATGTCCACAGGGATTTCTTGTGTAAACAGTTCGGTCAGATATTGAATGTCGTCTATATCAAAGAGTTGTATGTTGATATTTTCAAAATATGGATGACGGTTCTGTGGAGCGCCTTCATTGTTGTGCAAAACAAGAGCATCCTGGTGTGGTTTATTACACATCTTCTTATAATTAATATTTTGCAGTATTTCCAGAAATTCTCCATCCTCACTATGTGAATCGTTACTTAACCGTACTTTCCCAGAACTACCGTCTAAATCAAGGGAAAATCCCCGCGCCGAAAAGATTTCATAAAAACGCTTAAAATGTTCTTTTCTGCTATGTGTTATCTTTTCAATAAATTTTTCTATAAGGGACGTGTTCATTCGTCAGACAGAAAATATCTTATACAATGATAAAAAATTCTTTTTATTGTGCGGGTAATCCTATACTAACGATTGAGGAAATGCAACTTTTTAATCTTGTAATCTTGAGAAAAAAGATTGTATTTTCGCAGTTCTTATACTATTATTTTGGAATTCACAAAACCGTTTATTTTCATAATAGTATTTCATTGACCATTTGCAATAGGGAGGATTGAGGAACTGTGGCTGCAAAATTAATCAAAGGAACCGAGATCGGAGAACAAATTTTACAAGAGATCTCTGCTGAAGTGTTAAAAATAAAAGAAAAACATCGTATCGTGCCGGGGCTTGTTACTATTCTGGTAGGCAGTAATCCCGCTTCAATATCCTATGTCACTCTGAAAATCAAAACTGCGCACAGGCTGGGTTTTAAAGAGATTCAGGATAATCAGCCAGCCGATATTTCCGAGAAGACGCTTCTTGCCCTTATTGATAAATATAACAGAGACGATTCGATTCACGGAATACTCGTTCAACTCCCTCTTCCGAAACATATTGATGAGAAAAAGGTCATCAACGCTATCGACCCTGATAAGGACGTCGATGGGTTCCATCCGGTAAACGTCGGGCGTCTGATGATCGGGGGGGATGAAGTAAAGTTTCCGCCCTGTACGCCTGCCGGTATTCAGGAGTTGATTGTTCGTTCCGGCATTGAAACATGCGGCGCAGAGGTGGTTGTCGTCGGGCGTTCGAACATTGTGGGGAAACCGATTGCCAATATGCTTTTGCAGAAAGGGAAGGGAGCCGATGCGACAGTAACCATAGTCCATACCCGCACAAAAAACTTAGCCGAACATTGTAAACGCGCGGATATCTTAATTGTAGCGGCAGGTGTTCCGGATTTGGTAAAGCCGGAATGGATCAAATCAGGCGCATGTGTAATTGACGTCGGCGTCAACAGGGTAGGGGAAAAATCCAGTAAAGACGACCCGAAGAGGATGGTTCCTGTTTTGAAAGGTGACGTTGATTTTGATAAGGCAAAAGAGATTGCCGGTTATATCACGCCAGTGCCCGGAGGCGTCGGTCCGATGACCATCACCATGCTCATGAAAAATACCTTAAAATCCCTTAAATTCAGATTGGGAATTCAGTAGAAAGAAAGCAAACATCATAGAGGAAAATTTCCCGTGCCAAAAAGATTTCGCAGAATCGACCTGTGGGTTCTTTTTTGCCGTGTGCTATTTTTTCAACAAATTATTCTATAAGAGATATGTTCATTCGTTCCATGAAAAATATAAAAGCTTGCGTATTGCAAGCTTTATAACCATTGAAGTAGCCGCGGAGAAACAGTAACTTCTACCTGTTTAAGTTCATCAGTTAGATTTTTTATCTCTGTAAGCACATCATCAGGCCAATTATCTCCTGGTGCTGCAAGTAATATTTCATCTGGTAACAACTCTGTTGCAATCACCCTGAGTTTTTCAAAATCGGAATGTTGGAACCCTCCAGGGTCAGATTTTACTTCTCCTATTATAAATTTGCCTTTATTAATAACCACAACGTCTAGATCAGTGAATGAAGCATTTACATCGGCTTTAAAAATATCTTGGCAAGGAAGGTATAAAAACATTTCCGAAAAACTATCTCTTTGCAGTTCATATAAGGTATGTAATACTGCAAGAGTTCCGTGTTTCCGCACTGCATTTTGAACAAGATCGTTAAGTCGTAATGACCAAGAAGGATTTGGTGGAAGAGTAAAATGAAACATACATCCATTACAGCGCATTCCTGAATTTAAATCGTCCACAACGTACCACTGACGTGTACCACAGTGAGGACAGGAAAGTTCCAAACCTTGAAGAAACACTTTTGTTTCAAGTAAATTTTGTAATTCCTGTTCTTTTAACTCATCAAACTTTTCATTGGCATTCCACCAACAGTCATTGGGGTCCTCCTTTAATGCTTCTCCACGCAATTGAGCAAATCGGCCTTTGATCTGTTCCACAGTCAATTCATTAGACTTTACATCAAGGGACAGAAGTTTATATGTCAGTTTCTCGGCAAATTGATCCAGCCGAGGACTGCCCGCTTCTAACGGCGTAGTATCCTCCACAAAAATGTCATTGATTGATTTATGAACTATTTTTTTAATCTCTGTAAAATCATTATGATAATCTGGCCGACCAGCCATCAATAGTAATATATAACGCCAGAATAGGTCTTCAAACATCTTTCCGGCTGAGTAAATATTTCCAAAAAGGCGTATTATTCCCTGTAAATATCGCCCTTCGGGCGACACATGGATTTCTGTGAATAAGGGAGCCGTCTGAGGGCGATGTTTACTTGTATTTGTGTGATGTTCAAGCCATGTCCGTACTATAGCAAAATCAGACGGTATGCTGATATGTATAACAGTATCTTCAGTTGCTGTTTCTATACTTGGTAAACCCCCATTTACTATACGAGAACTGCGTTTATAATTATCAAAAAACTTGTGTGCAAGTCCCAATCGTTTGGGCAGCTTCCATGTCGGTCTGACATTAGTCCAGTTATATCGTTCGGGGTGATATTGAATTTCAAGGTCTACCATCCATCCAAATTGGGGATGTCCTTTAAACAAAAAAGGCGGCCTTTGAAATCCAACCAGACCTTTATTCTCAGATAGTGGCACTTTGTCTATTCGGCATTCCTGACCACTTTCAAGTAGTTTTGGTATAAATTTGCGTGCATTAGGGCAGGGAAAGTTATCTGGACTTATTCGTATCGCTTTAAAGTGCAAACGAGTAAGTTCAGTCATCTTTTTAGCGAGATTTTGAAGCGAAGTTAGATCCATCCTATAAGAAACAACCTTTCCCGGCGTTTCCATATTACCAGCCCAAAATTCATTTATCCATCGACTCATAAGTCGTAACAAGTTTTCGTCCAGGGATTGTTCTTCAGCAAGCCAGAAAACATCGCGTCCAAAAGTCATGTCTGAGATTAAAGCACGATTCCATGCATAGATAGCATCAAAGGGTTGATTTCCTACAACTATGTGAATTCCCTTTGTGGATTCATTATAATCAAGTGAATAATTGCAAAAGGTATACATTTGACAAAAATCAATAGGGACAATTATTTTCCTCGGGTATGGGTTGGCTTTTTCAAATATATTTTCTAATATTTCAGCTGGTGTCATTTCATTTGGTTCTATAATTTCACAGCGTATGTCACGAAATAAGGATTCAATTGAGAGATTTGCAGTTTTAGGTAAAGTGCCAAAATTACGCAGCACAAATGAGTTATTCTGAGAATCTTCTTTGCCTTCCTTAATATAGAAGAAGGAAGGTTCATCTAAGAAACGTCGTGATTCCCACTTAAAACGCGGAATATCCTCTATGCCCAAAGCCCCTATTGTAAATGTATCAATTCGATAAGTGTCCTCAACTTTTACCCTGTCGTTAGGCTCTATAATTTTTGCTGGCAGGATGTATCTATTGATACGTCGAATCAATTTATAAGCAAGAGGAAGAAAGGAATAAATAATGTCTGGATCTAAAATAGTGAGAAGCTTCCACCAATCTGGTGCAATCTCTTCTCCCGAAGTAGGAATTATTGCATGAAACCTTCCACCCCATGTTCCTATACTGTACCTGATAATCTGGTTAATGTCATTATTATCGATCTTCTCAGGGTGAACTAAAAAAGCTACTCGCTTTGGTCTAGAAACTGAAGTTACAGTAAGAACGGTTTGGATATCGGAATTAAACAAACTATTCTCCAGAAGGATTTTCTATATAATGTTTTGGGGATTCATTATTAATTTTAGCGAAAATCATTTTATAAACTTCTTTTCTACAATGATTCCTGCAATTTATTTTTTAACATGGGAATATCCTTTTCGACTGTATCCCAGACTGCATCCAAATCTACACCAAAATAATCGTGTATTAATTTATCTCTCATTCCCGTTATATCTTTCCAGGGTATTTCAAGGTATTTTTCCTTAATCTCCGCAGATAACCTTTTTGAAGCCTCACCTATTATTTCAAGCTGTCTTATTACTCCATCCTGAATGAGATGATTATTCATAAAATTTTCATATTTTATGCCTTGGGTATACTCACCTATTCTGGATATCGCATCTAATATGTGCTTTATATAAATGGAATCTTTTCTCTCCATCAGGAAATTGGCTCCATTTCCTTCTTTATCGAATCAATCAGGTATGGACTGATGGATTTTTCGGTCAATAAATCCACGTGTATCCCCAGAATTTCAGATAACTCTCTTTCTATTCTCACAAGTTCAAGAAGGCTTTTTCTCTCTGAAAATTCCACGATTACGTCTATATCACTTCCCGGCTTTTGCTCATTTCTCGCATAAGAGCCGAAGATCGCTATTTTTCTTGCCCCTTTATTTTTCAGCGCCTGAGCAATCTTTTCAAAGATTTCTTCTTTATTTAACATTTATCGCCTCTTAGAGCAGTTCCTCTTTTTTGTCATAATTATACCAGAGGTAATCTACACCTTTTTGATATGCCTGTCAACCTCTTGTTCATGAGTTTATTTCGGGAAGGAGGCTTTTTCATGTCTTTTTCTCATCCACCTTCCCATTCGCCTTTTTTAATAGAACATACATCGCTAAAAGACGAAGACATCGTCATTTGCTTTTTGCCGGAACAATGGGTAAAATGTTACTAAACAAAAAGTTTCGAATTTCAGAATTCGATATTCGGATTTTTCCACTAAATGAAGGAGATTAACCCCATGCTACCAATGAAATTCGCCACCATTTTTACAGCGCTATGTGCGATTATTTGCCTGTCCGGCAGTCTTACGAAATCTTACGGAACTGAAACAGGTGAAGCGCAGTTTCTGAAAAATATACGACAACTCACCTATGAAGGTAAACGCGCAGGCGAGGGGTATTTTTCAGCGGACGGAAAGGTCATGGTATTACAGAGTGAACGGGAACCTGAAAATCCCTTTTTCCAGATTTACCTCCTGGATTTAGAAACAGGTGACACCAACCGTGTTTCGCCCGGAACGGGCAAGACTACCTGCTCATTCTGCAGACCGGGCAGTAACGAGGTGCTCTTTGCCTCCACCCACCTCGACCCGGAGGCAAAGAAAAAACAGCAAGCGGAATTTGAGTTCCGCGCTACCGGAAAAGAACGCCGCTTTACCTGGGATTACGATGAGCACTACGATATTTTTTCCGCGCAGCGTGACGGAAGCAAATTAAAGCAGTTGACGACCGCAACCGGCTACGATGCGGAGGGCGCTTATTCGCCTGACGGCAGCAAGATTGTCTTCTGCTCCCTCCGGGACGCCTATCCGCTGGAAAAACTTTCACCGGAAGAGCGCAAGCAATTTGAAAAAGACCCCGCATTTTTTGGCGAGATTTATATCATGAATGCCGACGGCTCAGACCAGAAGAGGCTCACCAACTGGCCGGGGTACGACGGCGGGACTTTTTTCAGTCCGGACGGCGAGAGGGTCATCTGGCGGCATTTTAATGAAAATGGTATGCTGGCCGATGTCTACACCATGCGCCTGGACGGATCGGATATGCGCAGGCTGACCGATTTTGGGTCAATGTCGTGGGCCCCGTATTTCCACCCTTCCGGAGAATATGTCATCTTCCACTCGAACAAATTCGGGTTCGCAAACTGTGAGTTGTTCATCGTTGATCCGCACGGCGAAAAAGAGCCTGTCCGGATAACCTTTACCGATAAATTCGACGGGCTGCCGGTTTTTTCTCCTGACGGCAAGCTCCTTTCATGGACTTCTAACAGGACGTCAAACGGGAACTCTCAACTATTCCTGGCTGAATGGAATCATGAGGCCGCCCTGGCAGCGCTCAAGACATCGCCAGCGCGGCAGACATCTCAGTCCGCTAAAACTTCTGACATCCCCAAGGTTTTTGGACAGGATACTTCCAGCAAACCTTCTCTCTCCAAACCGGTAACAGAAGGTACAGAGAGCCGTTTTTCACCGGAAATCACCACTGACGACTTGCGCGCCGAAGTGAGCTATATTGCCTCGGATGAGTTGGAAGGCAGGATGACCGGTTCCAGGGGCACGCAAATGGCATCCGATTATATTTCTGCTTATTTCAAGGGAATCGGGTTGAAAGCGGCCGGTGACAAGGAAGGCTATTTTCAGGAATTCCCTTTTACCTCCGGGGTAAAAATCGTTTCCGGTCAAAATCGCCTGCAAATCAGGAATGAAGGCAGTGAAAAGGGAACTGAATTCGAGGCACAAAAAGATTTCATGCCCCTGGCATTTACCGCAAACGGAGAGGCGGAAGGCCAGATGGTTTTCGCCGGATACGGACTGATAGTGCCGGGGAATAATGGTGTCAGCTACGATTCATATGCGGGCTTAAACGTTAAAGACAAGGTTGTGCTTGTACTCAACTATCTTCCTGAAGAAGTGGACATGAAGAGACGCCAGGAACTCAATCTTTACGCGGGATTGCGTTATAAGGCGTTGCTTGCACGCGAACGCGGGGCAAAGGCCATATTGGTCGTCACAGGTCCGAAATCCTACAATGCAGGCGAACTGATACCTCTTTCGTTCGATAAGGCTGCGGCGGATTCAGGAATTATTGCATCTTCCATCACCATGAAGACAGCAGAAGCCCTCTTTGCCGGTTCTGGCAAAGACCTTGCGGCAGTTCAATCCAAGCTTGACACGGAAGACCGCGATGTTGCGGGAAGCTTTGATCTGCCTGACGTCCATGTGAAGATTGCCACAGCGGTTGAGCGGGAGAAAAAGACTGACCGTAATGTACTTGGCCTTTTGCCGCCTCCTGAAAATACGGAAAATATGGAATACGTCATGGTGGGCGCCCATTATGACCACATCGGCCGCGGAGAGATTGATTCTCTTGCCCGTAAAGGTGAGGCAGGCCAGATCCATAATGGAGCCGATGACAACGCATCCGGTGTGTCGACCGTCTTGGAATTAGCAGCATCGCTGGCTAAGGCACGGAAGGAAAATCCCCAAAATTTCAGGCGAGGGGTCATTTTCGCCCTCTGGTCGGGGGAAGAGATGGGGATTATCGGGTCGTCATATTTTGCCAAACACCCTACCGTTCCACTCAAAAATATCGCCGCATATATCAACTTTGATATGATCGGACGGCTCAGGGAGAACAAATTGATAATTCAGGGAACGGACTCGTCCGAATACTGGACCAAACTGATCGAAAAGCGTAACGTAGCGGCCGGATTCAATCTTGTACTTCAGCACGATCCCTACCTGCCAACAGACGTTACCGCACTATACCCGGAAGGCATTCCCGTACTGAATTTCTTTACTGGCGGCCACGACGATTATAACCGGCCTACGGACGACCCCGAAACCCTCAATTATGACGGCATGGTGAAAATCGCCAGGTTTGTTCAATCCATGATTACCGATCTTGTCAAAAATCAGGAGCGTCCTGTGTATGCGAAGGTGGAGAAGAAGGCAGTCCCCAGCGAACAGCACGGCTCACAAAGGGCATATCTGGGCACCGTTCCGGATTTTTCGAGCGAGAATATTGTGGGCATAAAAATAGGCGGTGTTAAGGCTGAAGGGCCAGCGGATAAGGCCGGGTTTAAGGAAGGCGACATCATTATCGAATTCGGCGGCCTGAAAATTACCAACATTTACGACTACAAATATGCGCTGGATGCCGCAAAAATAGGCAAGCCTGTCGAGGTAGTGGTGCTGAGGAGCGGCAACCGCCACACGCTGACCGTCGTGCCTGAGGCAAAGAAGTAATATCTCTGTGACGAGTGGCGAGTGACAGGTGACAAGCGGTATTCCCGTCACTTGTTACGCATCGTCCGTCACTATTTTTTGCACGGTAGACAAAGTTATTTATTCATATTCTATAAGTATCACCGAAATGTTATCTATTCCTCCCTTGTCGTTTGCGGCATTGATCAGGTTATTTACTGCCAGCGTAAGGTCATCTTTGTACTTTTGGACAATCGATTCTATTTCTTCATCCGGAAGCATATCGGTAAGGCCGTCAGAACACAGGAGAAGAATGTCTTTGGGGTGAAGTTTTATCTGCTTTATCTCCGGTACTGGCGTTGCCTGCCCGCCTATAGCCTGAGTAAGCACACGCATCTTTTGCACGGGAAGCATCCCCTCCACCGCTACCCCCTCTTTAACAAAATACATCTCGGCAGTGTGATCCTTGGTAATCCGCTGTATCTCATTTCTGAGAAGGTACGCCCTGCTATCACCGATATGACACACGTAGGCATTATTGCCAATAACTAACATCTGTATGAGCGTAGTTCCCATACCCGCAAGATCTGTGTCTGCCGCTGCCCTTGCCTTTACGGTAAGGTGAGCCTTCAGGAAAGATTCCGTAAGAAGTTTTAAAATATCTTCTTCATTTCCAGCCTTATAAAGATTTTCTTTAAGCCATCCGTAACTTTCTGTTACCGCCAAATCACTTGCTATCTCGCCTGCCTGATGCCCTCCCATGCCATCGGCGAGGAGGAAAATATGCAGGGATTCATCAACCAGCATACTATCCTCATTATGCGTTCTTTTTCTCCCAACGTCGGTTTTGTATGCCACTTTCATGTTGAGGGCACTATCAATTTAGATTCTAAATTCAGCCACGATAAAGGTATGATCCGATGGCTTTTGTAAAAGCCTTGGGGCAATGTCAATCCATGCCTTTGTTGATTTTTTTGCCAACGATTTAGTTGCCCAGATATGGTCAACCCGCCAGCCCATCTTCCTGACTATCGCATTTTTTACCCGGTAGTCCCAGAAGGTGTATTGCCCGGAATCGTGCTGATGTAAACGGAAGACGTCAACAAATCCCCACCCTGTAAATTTTCGAAGCGCCGCGTGTTCATCGTGATGGTAGCCTATACTCCCCAGTAAATGATCGGGGTCATACACATCTTTAGGTTCCGGGGCGACATTGAAATCTCCCATCCACAGCAGCGCCCTGTCAGGCCGATAATTTTTGTCAAAATAATCATACAATTTTTGTAAAAAATCCAATTTATACCGAAATTGCTTCATGAGCGGGTGGACACCCTGAGGGACGTACGTATTGATTATTGTTATTTTTTTAACTGTGGCGACAATCAGGCGTGTTCCTTCAGATTCGGACTCATCAAAACCCACCCGGACATCGTTCAGAGGAGTTTTACTGAGAATGGCTACGCCGTTGTATGCCTTCTCACCACGAAAGACCACGTTGTAATTCAATGCTTCAATAGCAGCCAGCGGAAATTCAGCATCCGGTACCTTCGTCTCCTGGAGGCAGAGGATATCAGGCGATTCTTTTCGTATCCAGTCAAGCAGTATGTTTAATCTTGCCCTGATCGAATTGACATTAAAGCTGGCAACTTTCATATTTATTCATTCTGATTTTCTTAAACGGCAGCTTTTCTTTTGGAACACCCCGTTTATTCTCGGCAGGATATCCAAGGCTGATAATGGATTCTACTTTCATATTTTTTGGGATGCCCAGGAGTTTTTGGACACATTCTTCGGATGTTGTGTCTTTGTTATACAGCCTGTTTCGTATCTGAACCCAACAGCTTCCAAGTCCAATCGATTGGGCAACCATCTGCACCAGGATGGATGCGATGGAACAGTCCTCGACCCATACATCTGACCGCTTTTCATCGCCGCAAATGACAATTCCCAATGCAGCGTCTTCCAAAAACTCAGACCCGTGTTCTTTTGCCTTTGATAATTTTTTCAATAATTCTTTATCATCTACAAGGATAAACTCCCAGGGGTTGATGCTTCTTGAAGACGGCGACCTTACCAAAGCCTCTTTCAGAATCTCAACCTTTTCAGGTTCAATCTTCCTGTCTTCGTAGACCCGTATACTCCTTCTCTTTCTGAGTAAATCTATCATAGCAAAACCCTTCGATATTAAATGGAATTCTACAAAATATATTTTGGACACAGATTTTACAGATTTTCAAATCATCTGCGTACATCTGTGAAAATCTGCGTCCTGTTTAATCCGACTTTAAATAAATCCGGCGTAGATAATCAATACCATCCTGAGAAATGAATTGAATCTTGCCACCTGCATGGATGATAATCTCACACGCCAGTTCGAAAAATGTCGCCTTTTGAATCACCTCATCAAAATTCTTTCCAACGGTCACCTGTCCGTGATTCTTCAAAATTACCAGGTCATGTCCCTTCATGGCAGAGACAACTCCCCGTGCAAGTTCGTTCGATCCGGGATTCAGATACGGTACAATTGCAACGTGTCCAAGATAGTACGGGATCTCCGGAATAACAGCAAAATTTTTGTACTCCTTACTGCTACAGGCAATCGCTGTTGCGCAGGGCGACTGGAAGTGCAGCACGACATTGACATCTGGACGCTCGCGGAGTATGCCGAAGTGGAAGCCATTTTCTGCGGAAGGTTTCTTATCGTTCAGGACAGCGCCGTCAGAAATCCGGCAAATTGCAATTTGCTCTTTGCTCATTTCTCCCATCCATGACCGGGTTGCAGTAATGAGCATATTCTCTTTGTTTACACGACAGGACAAGTTTCCGCTGCTGCTGCGCACCAATCCGTACGATACCACACGGCGGCAGCCAGCGACAAACTCCTCCAGATATTTTTCAGAAACATGCATCATGTATTCCTGATGTTAAGTCCGATCGAAATGAACGTAGAGACGCAAAATCGTTCGACTGAGATCACGACGAAGTCTTGCGTCTCTACAACACATTGAAATTCCTGCACAGGAACTCGATTATATTACAACTGTAAAGGTAATTCATGCATTGCCCCTACCCATATTCTTATAGCATTAATACGAAAAGGCCCCTCGTCCAATCCCTCATCCACAAGGGACGATGGAATTTTTCCTCCCCCTTTATCCCCCTCTGAGAGGGGGACAGGGGGAGGATGCGGTATATTGTTCGAGGAATTCCAGATACGCAAGCGCTTCTTCAGATGTTCGTCCGCACATCTCTTCCTGTGGCCGAAGCCCCAAACAAACGGCGGGTCTTTCCGGTTTGTCATAGATGAGGCAACAATTGTCAGGACTAAGCTGCACACACCGGACGCCGGCAGGCTTGCCATCCGGCATGCCGGGAATCGGAGACGAAATTGACAGTGCAATACAACAAGCCCCACAACCTACCCTGCAATCCACGTTTTTTTCCCTATAATTAGGCAAAAGATAACAGACTCGATCATACACCTATCTCCCCCATTTACCATTTATTTCAGCAATATCCAGTCTCAGTATCCCCAGATTTTTGTAATATTTGTCGTTTGACAGACTTTCCTGTGTTATTTTGTCGGGATTGTCTTCCAGGTGTTTTAAAAGGACATCCATCCCGTGTTTCTTTTCTTCTAATAATTCAACGACATGCATCTTTCCCCAGATAATTACAGACCGGAATTCGTGTGCACACTCATTCATGATATATCCTCTGTCCTCAATAATTGTCGCACATACACGGGGATTTTCTTTGATAAATTCGTATTTCAAACCTCTTAATCTGCTGTGGAAGTATAAGGCATTTTTCAGTTCATCATAACCATAACTCAGGGTAACAATATAGGGTTCGTTATTCCTACACAGTGCAATCGTTGTGTATTTCCCCTTTTTTATTATTTCATGTAATTCCTTCGTATCTTTTATTTCCCTTTCTTTTTTCTGTAGATGGTATCGCGTCATTGTATTTTTCAAATTTTTGAATCAATTCTCTTTCAAAATTTGGTATCATATTATAGAGATTACAGATTCATACGTAAATAATAAAGATGATTTTTCATCTCCCGTGAACGGCTTAAACAAGGAGTATTACCCATTCTATGAACGAAAGGAAGTCTATTGCAAAGGAACTGGTTGAGATTATTCGAAAATCTCAGATCATAAACCGCCTGAATATTACCCCAAAAGACGTACGCATAGGGGTGTTTTATACGGGTGTCGTGTTAAGCACGGGTCACGCAGGCATGTCGTACACCCCTGTCCAGGAAATCCCGGAGGCGGTGTGTTGTCCCCGGTCTCATGCAAAGATGCCGCAGGCAGGAAATCTACTGAATTTCTCTGTTTACGATCTCATGGAATATGCCCTCGATGATAACGTCCTGAAGGCGGCTGTAGGTATCGCAACGATAAACGCACTCTCTGCGATACTGCTTGGAGACAACCACTGTCCTTACAAACCTTCAGCATTTGGGAATGCATTAGACCTGATCCAGATAACAGAAAAAGACACGGTCGTTATGGTCGGAGCATTCCCGCCGTTTATAAAAAAAATCCAGGAGATTACTAAAAAACTTTTCGTCATTGAAAAAAATCCCCGGTCCGTTGGTAAAGGTGATGCGGTTCAAATAGAACCCGAAGCCCGTTTGCAGGAATTAATTCCTCAAGGAAACATCCTGATTATAACCGGGGTTACGCTCGTGAATCACACCTTAGAACCTATCCTGCGACTTGCCGGAAATGCGCGCGATATTGTGGTTGTCGGTCCTACCGCCAGTGTGTATCCGGAGCCGCTTTTTAAAAGAGGCGTGACTGTTTTAGGCGGCGTGCGGATAACGGATGCATCAAAGATGATACATCTCATTGGAGAGGCAGGTTCAGGTTATGATTTCTTCGAACAATGCGCTGAAAAGATCATCATTCGCAATGAGGCTCTGTTTACCAAATAAGTGTAACAGTTCACCCCCCTCCCCTAACCCCTCCCACCAGGGGCGGGGAATATTCATTGTCCCCTTGCATTCCTCCCCCTTGACTTCGTCGTGAGCTCAGTCGAACGATAAGGGAGGTTTAGGTGGGGGTGCGTTGTTACAAATAAGTTTAGCACGATTTTACTTTTTCAATTTGGTAAATTTCGAGCCTTCAAGCGTCAGGTTGTACATCAGCCCCTTCTGGCCAAAAACGAATCCAACGATGGGTTCTTTCATTTTTGCCGTGTCAAGAGAGGCGGCTGCCCCAAGATTTACCAGGGCTACTGACCCGTCAACTCCCGCCTTCCATCCGGTGCTTTCACGGAACTTATTCAGGGCTTCTTCTTGCATAAAGACAAGGATTATGTCCTTCTTTTGTCCCCCCAGTTGGAAGCCGTATGAGGCGGAAGCGGTGCTGTAGTAATCAACCGTCTTTCCATCAATCCTCAAAGCACCCTCGCCATATTCACCCCCAATGACCAACCCACCCTTGATAACACCCGGTAAGACGAGCACACCCTTCGCGCTCTTGAGAAATTCTTCTGCGCCTTTTACTTCCTTCTGAAAGCGCTCCAGGGAGGCATCTACGCTTGCGTCAATCTCCTTTGCCGTTTTGGCATGAGAGATGCCAGCAGAAACAAATCCGAGAGCGACTGTGATACAAACAATCAATACAAAGGCCTTCATGATGCGTGATTTTAAGTTTTGCATATTTTCATCTCCTTTTCTAATTGTTTATTTTTCAAAGAATTTCACAAGGGCGCGATTTATTGCTTTAACTATTTTTAAACGGTTGGTTTCCTGTGATAATAATTTTTCCTCATGCGGATTGACGATAGTACCACATTCGATTACCACTGCCGGGCTTTTTACATTACTTAATACATAAAGCCTCCAGGGACTAATTCTGTTATATATCCCCCGGAGTCTGTTACAACAGGACATTTTCTCTACGTCTGCATGGTAGTGATTTGGCTTGAATCCGTTTCCCATCATTTCATCCGCCACTATTTGTGCAAACGCCTTGCTCTTTTCCGGGAAGGGATTATTCTCGGAATAATGGACAGAAAAGCCGCTCATGTCCTTCCACAGCGGACTTCCCTCTCCATCCCTTTTCGCCCGCTCAATATCCTCTGGTTGTGCGGCATCATGGTGAATTTCGATGTAAAAAGCCGGCATGATTCTATTGGCATATTCCACCCGTTCCCGCAATCCCATATTCCCCGATGCAAGAATAACATCATACCGTATTCCGGATATCTGGTGAAATTTATCTTCAAAATATCTGACTACGGCATCATTGAACTCATATTCGAATCTTCCCGAATACGACGCTGCCCCACGGTTGTCAATGTCAGATGCGGGTTCCTTCACGTGCCCTGAAACGATAAGTACTGTGTGCTCCTGTTTCATAGATGCAGATTGGCAAATATTACCATGTACGATCAAAAAAAGACCAATACCTGTTAGTAAAATACTTTTGAAGTCAATCCTGTTCATGTAACAGTTTACACATGAATTGAAGCTTGAACTTTTTATTTCAAACGGAAAACCTTAAATCCGGGAATACTAATTTCGCTGTTCAGCTCTGTCAGGTGAAAATACTTCTGCTTTGAAAAAGTATCCAGGTAGTCTTTATCATTGTCATAAAAAACAAAGAGGGCAGATTTGGGCATCGGTCCTTTGTAGCTCAACCTGCTGTACAGCTTTTGTTTTTCCGGGGTAGTCCCCATGCCACCTATTTCCAATGGCCAGAGCAGCCTTATCCGGTGTCTTTGCTCTTCCGGCATCAGGTAATAAAAAGTAAACACATTTATATTTGAAACAAATATATACTCCTTGTCCGTCTTTGCCAGCTTTTCCACAATAGAACGGTGGTCATAGTAATCCCAAGTATTATCATATTTACCGCCAACATAAACCGAAGGACTAATCATGCCGTGTGAATAACTGTTTGGGATATAATAGTTCACCGTAAGTAATAGTACATTTACCAGGATCATAGCGCCTCCTGTGATACGCCACTTCCAGGCACGAAGGTCTGCCATCCACATCCCGAACAGTATGGGAAAAAGCCATACCGGGATCAGCCAGAGACGCGAACCTATTGAGCCGAATGGGGTAATGTGCCATATCCCAAAAAAGGTACAAGCAATAAATGCCCATATTCCCCAGAATAGTTTCTTCTCGGTCTTATCGTGTCCGAGAAAATGAAATGTGGTCACCATAACGATGATAATCCCGAACATGCCCCAGGAGAAAGGAACAGCGCTTCCACCGGAAAAGCGGGCATAGAGGCTGTCGCCGGACAGAGTATACAAAAGATTTAAGGAGGCTGTTTGTAATGAAGCGGAGGGGATTGGAGGTTTTTTGGGAAACAGGACATTTCCAAGGAGCACAACTGCGGTAAATCGGGGAATCAAACCAATCAAAAAACCTATGGAAAAAAATATAACATTACTACCGTACTGCCGGATGCCCGGCCACATAAATATGGTATAACAGATTACAAGTGCCACAACGCCGGGAAGAAATATTACATGATTCCATACACCGAACGACATCAGAAAACCAGCGAGTATCATGCCTGTCTTTCTGACATATGCTTTTTGGCTTCGACAGAGTCTGACGTATACCCAGACCGTTCCAAAGAAAAGAAACGGATTAAGGACAAACACCTCGCCGCACAGCCGGGACAGCATAACAAGGGGTGGATATGTTATGAGGAAACAGGCAATCCACCGCGCGCGAATTACGGAGAATTGTCTCACGATATCATAAATTGCTACGATTGTTATGAGGGTAAAAACCGGACCCAAACACCGTAAGCTCCAGAGGGAATTCCCTATTATCTTCGTGCAAATGGCAAGCATGTATGCATGAACCGGGGAGGTGTAATAATTAAAAAAACCGTAGAGAGGTCGCGCACCATCATGTATCATCTCTGTAAAAAGCCCGAAGATTGCCTCATCCCGGTGCAACCCGACAATGTCATCCAGTTTCCAGAACAGGATAATTATACCCGCAGACAGCCAGGCAAAGTTGCGCCACTTCTTTTTTATTTCGTTCATCTGTCTTCGTTTTTCTTCTTTGGTTGCGGTGTATCTGCTCTATACTACAAATTTATAAAACCTTGCTTTCCCCATTTACATGAGGACAAGTTTTAGCAAAGATTTTTGTGGAAAATATTTTACCACCCCTTTCCCCTCCTTGCGAAGGAGGGGATTGAGGGGTGGTTTTTTGGTTGTGGCTCTGCCACGCTGTGATATATGATATTAATGACAGTTTATTTTCAGTTTATGCAAAACGCATCTTAGCTATTCTCTGCAGTAAAGTCAATAAGTGAGAATAGCGCCCTCCAATCCTCTCTTTTACCTTTGATTTTACCATTGCTTGCTGGTACAATTCCGAAAATTTCTTTCTATAATCATTTTATAGTAAACGTCTTAAACAAGTTGACATATATTATAGTCATTGCGAGCGAGGCATTTGTCAGTGGGACCCGATGTTCAAAAACGTGTTTTCCGTCGCTTTCTATTTCCAATCATTTCACTAGCCGTTTTGCTGGTTGCCGGAACAGCCGGGTATCGTTGGTTGGAAAGGATGGGAACCATAGATGCCCTATACATGACCGTTATTACGATTAGCACGGTCGGATTTGGCGAAGTAAAGCCTTTGTCTCCGATAGGCCGATTGTTTACCATCGGCCTTATTTTCAGCGGCGGCGGGTTAGTTGCATACACCCTGAGCGGCACTGCTGCATTTGTATTGTCGGGTGAGTGGCGCGCCAATTGGGCGCGAAAGAAAAGGCACAGTATGTTAGCACACATATCTCATCACGTTATTATTTGCGGATACGGGCGGGTAGGCCGTCATGTTGCCCAGGAACTCAAGGCCGAGGGAATACCATTCGTCGTTGTAGACCTCAGCCCTGAAAAAATCACAGAAGTCACGGCGTCTGGTTATTTGGCACTGCAAGGCAATGCAGCAAGCGAAGCAAATCTGAAAGAGGCTGGGATTGACCGCGCGTTGGGTCTGGTAGCGGCAGCCAACTCAGATGCGGAAAATGTCTTCATCGTTCTGACTGCTCGCAGTATGCGTAAAGATCTGCTTATCGTGGCACGAGCCAATTTCGAGGAATCAGAATCAAAGATTCTTCGGGCTGGCGCAAACCGTCTTATTTTACCGTACCGCATCGCAGGGCGTCGGATGGTAACCATGCTGGTAAGACCAGAAGTGGCGGATTTTCTAGATGAAGTATCACATACCAGCGGAATGGAACTACTCCTGGAGCAAATACATCTCATGCCTGCCTCGCCTTTAGTCGGAAAAACATTAGCCGAGGCACAACTGCCTGGCAAGCTGGGTATTACGGTGGTTGCATGTAAACTACCCAACGGTCAGTTAAATATAAAAATCGGACCGGATACCGTCTTGCAAGAAAATGTCCGACTCATTGCGCTTGGCACACCAGAACAACTTCAAGCCTTGATTAGGCTGGCGCAGGGATAATACTACAATACGAATAAGTATGACCTTACAAAGCGCTGTTCTTAAGCGCCAGGATAACAGCGCCCTTAACCGGTTCCCTGCACAATTGTATGGATGTTATTTCCGGAAGTCCCGCCCGAATTTTTTCTACGATAATTTCTCTTACTATTTCTACGTTCGTCAGGACACCGCCGCTTAGAACCAGGGTTGCGCCTTCTTTACCGAAATCAATCTGCCTTGCAGCCGCAGCAATATCGGAATAAAGGTCACCGGCGGCTTTCCTTAAGATATCATACGCCGATTCGTCACCGGCACTTGCAGCGTGGTTAACAATTTTTGCAAGGTTTGCAATATCAGTTGGTTTTGTAGCTTCCTGGTAAATGTGATTTACTACCTCCCGCACAGAACTCAGATTCCATACTTTTAAGACTTTTTGAGCAAGAGGAGTCGTTTCCCCGGATACATCATAAGCCTTTAAAATCTCTCTGAGCGCTGTTCTGCCTACCTCATAACCGCTTCCCTCATCTAACAGATATCCCCATCCACCAACCTTGATTTTTTGTCCCTTTACTGTTTCTCCGTAAACAACAGAGCCGGTTCCTGAGATGGCTACAATGCCGTGCCGCTCACCCGCCCCGGCAACAAGCGCTATAACAACATCAGAAACAACCTCTATATTTTTTGACAGATTAAATCTTCTACTGAGTGTACTGCAAAACAGGGGTGTACTTAATACCTGCCATATTATGTTACGCATCTCTACCTGTTTTTCTTCTGATGCGCCAACCCCGGCGATACCGGCACAAACCGCTTCTACCTGTATTTCAGGATTGTCACGTATCGCCTCCTGTATAGCCTTTTGCAATGTTTCCTTGATTTCTAGCGTCGATACAAGGTTGGGATTCGTAGGTTCTCCGCTGCCGCGGCCAATAACCTTTCCGTCTGACGTTGCTAGCACACAGACGGTCTTTGTCCCGCCTCCATCAATACCCAACACACATCTCTCCACACAAATCTCCTTAAGTCAGAAAGTCCCCTCTTGGGAGGGGATTTAAGGGGTGGGTAAGTCGTTAATTCGTGAGATGCTAAATGAGATTTCACAACCAAGATACCCACCCCTTACCCCTCCCAAGAGGGGAATAATTTGTGCCATTATAAAACTTGTCTTGTCCTCGTGTAAACGGGGATATGTGGATTTAAGCTAAACACGGACAACCGAAGTTTGTCTGTGTCTCCTCCAAACCCGCCTAAATAAAATGTTCTTGAAAATTATGATTAAAATAGCAGAATTGGTGTAGGTAATCAAGAAAGTACAAGAAATTCACTGAAATATTTGAGATAATGAAAATGAATTTCATATAAGGAAGATTATGGGAAAAATACTATTTGGCCTTATTCCGTCCGCTATACTTGGATTTATGCGCTTTTTCTTTTCTTTTGTAGCAGTTTTGTTTTTGTTCATTACCGTTAACCATTCACAATCCGCTGCGGATAGCCCGCAACCCTCTGCCGCAGCGCCTGCGGTAACAACAAATCCGGCTTCGCGTGTAACCTATAATTCAGCAACTCTCCTGGGAACTGTAAATGCCAATGGATTATCCACAACCGCATGGTTTCAGTACCGGATCGTCGATGGACCGTCTAAAAATACATTTTCAACACAAACGGTCATAGGCACGGGCGATACGGAAGTAAGTTTCAGCATAATTGAGCTGCTTCCCGGAACGACATATTATTACAGGCTTGCGGCAAGGAACGATGCCGGTACCGTGTATGGAGACGAGGTGTCATTTACTACTACCGATATGAAAACATCCCTTACGGCAGACATCACCAAGCCCACAGGTTCCGTTAGCATCAACAACGGAGCTTATCGCACGAACTCTTTCACCGTTACCTTAGAACTTTCTGCCGCTGATAATATAGGGGTTACGGGTTATTATTTCTCTACAAACGCCATTCCGCCCTCTTCACACACCGCCGGCTGGACATCGGCAACACCTGCTATCAATTACAAAGAAGACGTTTCATATACCTTGAGCGGCGATGATGGCAAAAATACGGTATATGTATGGTATAAAGACGCTTCTGGAAATATTTCAGACGTGGCAAGCGATTCAATCATTGTGGACACGACACCTCCGACAATAACGATTGCCAATCCTACATCCGGTTCTACCTATAAGACCACTAGCAAAACGATAAACATCAGTGGAAACGCTTCAGACAGCACGAGTGAAATAAACAATGTTGTGTGGAGTACCGGCAAAGGAAAGGACGAGATGGAGAGTAAAACTATCAGTTGGACTATTTCAAACGTCGATCTGCTGGAGGGGGATAACGTGATAACAGTAAAGGCTACCGATAGCCTTGGTAATACAGGAACGGCTACGATAACCATAACCTACGCTGCGGGCAATAACCCCCCTACGGTGATAACAGGCCCCGCAAAAGGCATCACAACTGATTTTGCCACTTTGACGGGAACTGTGAATGCAGAGGGATTGTCAGCCACGGCGTGGTTCCAATACGGCACGAGCAGCGAGTCGTATAGCCATACGTCGTCAACAGTGAACATAGATAGCAGTTCAGTTGATACGCCGATAGACAACCATATAAGCGGGCTGTTGGCCGGAACGACCTATTATTACAGACTTGCCGCACGAAATAGCGCTGGAGCCGCGTACGGAGATGAAATGATATTTAACACAAAACCACCCAAAGGAAATATTTCCGGATATGTAATGGAGTCGGTCAGCGGGAAACCTATTGAATCTGCAAGAATACGGCTCAAAGGAACAAAGGCAAGGAAAAAAGCCTTCAAGATACTATTCTCTGACGCAGATGGATTGTTTGAGTTTAACGAATTAGACGCAGACACGTATGATATTTTTGCAATAAAAACGGATTTTAAGAGCACCCGGCAGGTAGTAAAAACGCCGGAAGGTGAGGAAAATATCATTGAAATAAAATTGGTAAGTATACAAAAAGAAGAACAAAAAAGAGACTTAGTCGAAGAGAAAAGAGGCACTGATACCCCTCACCCTGCCCCGAACAAGCTGGAAGAGGCGAAACCCGAAAAAAAATGAAACGGATAGGCCTTTGGCCACAAAGGAGTATGAAATCTACTCTTCGTCTGTCATTCCGGGTGGAACGAGGAATCTTGAGATTCCTCAATACATTCGGAACAAGGATTTCTCACGGAGTTTACCCAGAGCAAAAAAGATTCTTCACTGCGTTCAGAATGACAATTACAGGTGAAAAGAGGCATTCACCATGAAAGTCCCTCATATACTGATTATTTTCCTTTTATTTTTCTTCGCATGCCTTATCGCCAACGCTGACGAAAATAAACGGTATAAATTACAAAACGCATTCCCAAAACTTTCCTTTGATAACCCGGTAGATCTGCAACACGCCGGAGACGGAACAAATAGAATATTCGTTGTTTCACAGAAAGGATTAATTTATGTATTTAAGAATACTTCTTCTGTGAAGTCTGCAAAGATTTTTTTAGACATACGAGACAAGGTAAAATATGGTGGTGAATTAGGTTTGCTGGGACTTGCGTTTCATCCTGACTATAAAAATAACGGGTATTTTTATGTCAATTATACTGCATCAGACCCCCTTCGCTCGGTTATTGCACGATATACGGTACGTCCTAAAAATCGTAATTCTGCCAACAAAAACAGCGAACGCATTTTGCTTGAAGTGAACCAGCCCTACAGCAATCATAATGGCGGACAGCTCGCCTTTGTGCCTGACGGTTATTTGTATATTGCCCTCGGAGATGGCGGCTCCGGCGGCGATCCTCATAACAACGGACAAAGCAAATCATCTTTCCTCGGAAAAATTCTTCGGATCGATGTCGACTGCGCCGCTGATAGTAAAAATTATTGTATCCCATCAGGAAATCCCTTTGCTGGAAATACTCAGGGTTATAAAGAGGAAATTTATGCGTATGGTTTGCGCAATCCCTGGAGATTCAGTTTCGACCCTGTTACCGGCTGGCTGTGGGCAGGAGACGTAGGCCAAGGTTCCTGGGAAGAAATTGACATTATTGAAAACGGAAAAAATTACGGATGGCGAATTATGGAAGGAAATCACTGCTATAATCCATCTTCTGACTGCGATACTTCTGGACTTACATTGCCCATATGGGAATATGGTCATGAGTACCACGGGAATTGCTCTATAACAGGCGGGTATGTGTATCGCGGAACCAAATTTTCAGAACTGTATGGGAAGTATATCTACGGCGATTATTGCAGCGGCAGTATCTGGGCATTAAGCTATGACGGCACAAATTCAGCCTCAAATAAGCTTTTACTCACAGCAGACATCGAAATTTCATCCTTCGGAATTGATGAGAATAATGAATTGTATATCTGCGATCTGAACGGCAAGGTCTATAAGCTTGCTTATAAAGAGTAATATATTGATTCACCACAGAGACACAGAGAACGCCGAGTTGCAATCCCCCTTACCAAAGGGGGACTAAGGGGGTTGTTAGTAATCCCCACGATAAACCAAACTGTACAGTCGATAGGGTGGGCATCGCCCACCAAAAAATCAATTGATTGCCCGTTGGCATTTGTTTTCAACCGGAAACCAGAGTATTGTTAATTCCAATGGGACATGCGGAATTTGTTATTGGTGGGCGATGCCCACCCCCGCACAGCTACTTCAGCTTATCCTTGTAATGTTCCCGGATTTTCTTAACCTTCGGTTCAATTACGATGCGGCAATAAGCCTGCCCGGGATTCTTCTTATAATACTCCTGATGATACTCTTCCGCCTTATAAAATGCCTTAAACGGCACGATTTCAGTCACAATAGGAGCTTTCCACAATTTTGCTTTTTGAATTTCCCGGATCACCTGTTCGGCAAGAGTTTTTTGTTCCTCACTGCGATAGAAAATCGCCGAGCGGTACTGCGTGCCTATGTCTGCCCCCTGACGGTTCCGAGTGGTTGGGTCATGGACGGTAAAGAAGACCTCTAAAATTTCTTTTAGCAAAATGATTTTGGGGTCAAACGTAACCTGTACTACTTCGGCATGTCCTGTCGTCCCGGTGCAAACCTGTTCATACGTCGGATCATCAATCCATCCGCCTGAATAACCGGATTCCACCTGTTCCACGCCATGCAGTTCCTCAAAGACAGCCTCAATGCACCAGAAGCAGCCTCCGCCAAGTGTCACAACTTCTTTGCCTTGCGAGGAAGTAACGGTTTGGTTCTCTTGTTTACTCATATTTGCGGGATCTTTTAAAGCGCTTGATAGTACGAGACTGCCGAGGAATAAACTTTTTAAAAGTATTTGTGCAATCATAGCAATACGAACCGCATTTGTACCCTTATTGTGGTAGAAGTTGGGAATTCCGCTAAATTCATAGCATATAAAGAGTAGGGTGGATCAACCAATTCATCGGGCATTCTTTGCCTCACTCACCCTTATATTTGCCGTATTTTACGGAGAAGAAACGATATAATCAAGCGAAATTAGACCTTTTGCAACCTTTTTGCCACAAAAACACCGAAGCACAAAGAAAACCTTTGTGTCTGATTTGTGGCTACTTTGAAATTCCTTAAAACGGTAATGCGATAAAATTATTGACATAGGTTAGTAAAGTGTTATTATGCTTGAGAATATGAATAGATTTTTACTAAAGTGCATGTGTTTCCCCCTGCTTTTCCTTTTCGGTTGTGCTGCCACTACGGAACAAAGGGTGGACAGGACGGACGGTGTTGACAGCAGTCGGCTGGAAAAGAGGATCGATGATTTATCCAATACCATCAGGATAATTGTAAACGACACGAATAGACTTCACAACAAGATGGAAGAGGTAAAGACGTCAAACAAAGCTATTCTGCAAAGAGTAGAAGGACTAGAAGCTACCATCCGAAATTTGAATGAACAAATCGCAAGTCTTCATGCCTCCGCAAAGACCCTTAAAATTGCCCAACCACCCGCCGAAATAACAGATGTTGAACCTCAATTACCTCTTGGCAATAGCAATAAACCATCCGATAACCCAGCATCCGATATCCAAAAACCCGTAAACGCCGACAGCCAGATGGCTGTCGCAAAGGGATTCTGGGATGCGATGAATGCAAAAGACGTTCAGGCGGCAAGGTCGTTTGTAACAAAAGAAAGCGCAGACAAATTACAGATAAAAGAGAAAGATGCTGCTGCCAACTGCAAGGTAGACTTTGGCGATATCAAAATTGAAGACAACAAGACCACCATTGATACCACAATGCAAACAAATGACGGAATGACGGAATTTCAAGTCCAGATGCAAACGATTCTCGTAAAAGAAGAAGGGCAATGGAAGGTTGACGCCGAGCAAACAATGATGTCCATATTCGGCGGCGCAATGGGTGAGATGATGAAAGGTCTTGGCAAGGCTCTGGAGGAAGGGTTCAAGAAGGGTTTTGAGGACATGGGTAAGTCAATGGCCGAAGGCATGCAAAAGGGTCTTGAAGTAATGACACAGACCAGCACGACCGGTGAGGCAAAACCTGCCCCGACACCGAAATAATAAGCGCCAAGCGTCGAGTAACGGGAGACAAGTAACACGTGATATTTTCCGTCACTCGTCACTCGTCACTCGCCACACGTCATTCGTCACACGCCACATGTCACCCCTTTATACTTATTCTGTTACAATTGCTACAGACGCTGAACAGCCTAATCGGATTGCACCAGCTTCCACTAAAGCACGGGCTGTTTGAAAATCACGAATCCCGCCTGCGGCCTTTATGCCGAGACCGTCCCCCACAACTGCCTTCATTAATTTGACGTCTTCTACCGTTGCACCACGAACAGAAAAACCTGTGGAAGTCTTGACAAACGCAGCGCCAGCCCGCTCAGCCAACAGACATGCGGCTATCTTTTCCGTTTCCTCCAGAAGCCCTGTCTCGATAATCACCTTTACCGGGATTGATCCCGCAGCTTCAACGACCGCACGGATTTCCTGCCAAACAGCTCTGTAATCGCCTTCCTTCAGTGCGCCGATTTGAATAACCATATCCACTTCGTTCGCACCTGATTCCATAACGTGTTTCGTCTCTTCCACCTTGGTAACCGTTATGTTTGCGCCTAACGGAAACCCCACAACGGTAATAACCGAACAATCCGTCCCTGTTAATTGTTTCCGGGCCTCTTTTACAAGGACGGGATTCACACAAATCCCGTGAAAATGGAATTTTTTTGCCTCAACGCACAGTCTCTCTATGTCCTTGCGCGTTGCCTCCGGTTTTAACACGGTGTGTTCGATCAAAGGGGCTAAATCTAAGGATTTTTGGATAGGTTTCAGTCTCTCAATAGGCCTCCGAATCGCTGTTTTCATGAATTCAAGCCCCAATGCATCGATTTCTTTCGTAATCTTTTGAACTAATGTTCGAATCATTCCTTCCTTTTAAACCTCCGGCGCAGGTAGCGCCATAGCTTTCCCCAGTTCAGGATTACATGGATGGCAGCAAGAATCAGCGTGGCATAAGCAAAGTAGCGGTGCGGAACAAACCTGCGAAGCTCAAGCCGTGACTGCACATAACCCACAATTCCGGTAAGGGAAATGGAGAATATGAGCACAATACTGATTATGTAATTAATATCCTCTCGCTTCATTTCGGGTATTCCACATTAAAATCGGCATACACATAACCACAAAGGCACAAAAGACACAAAGAAAAGAAATGAACAGCAAGATTGTTGTCCATAAAAGATAACGCTACGGGTGCAAAGGGCACAATGTATGGGCAGGTTTTAAACCTGCCCATACAGATATTTTGTGTTTCTTGTATCTTTGTGGTTCTTATAAAGTTCCCACCGCATGCAGGTAAAGAACAGCCTCTGTTTGGCCATCAACACCGATGAGATCGTTGATCTTTTCATCCAGGAATGCCCCTACGCTTACAGAGCCGAGTCCCAGCGAAACTGCCTGCAGATAAATGTTCTGGCTGATATGCCCGGCCTCAATATATGCGTAACGAAATCCGCGTTCACCATATTTGTGACGAACCCGGTCAAAGATGGCCGATAATACAAAGGTAACATCGGCGTCACCTAACATCTCCTGCTCCAATCCACCGGCGGTAATCTCCTTGCTGAAATCACCGGATTTTACCAGTTCCAGGGAATGATTGAGCACGTCATAGTGATAGATGCCCTGAGGCAAACCTTCTATGGTGTTGGCGATTACATATACCTCAATCGGATACAGCGCGCCTGCTGAAGGTGCTGTTCGGAGTGATTGGTCATATAATTTGCCTGTTATGCCCTGCGCCGAAAATAGTAACTGTGATAATTGAAACATGGTAAGCGGCTTGCTTGAATAATTGCGGACGGAACGTCGCTTCCCGATGGCTTCTTCAAGGGGTATTCCACGATATGCGGGTTTCGGCAGTTTTATTATCTTCGAATCAGGGTAGTTCTTGTATTGGGGAGGCTTCTTTGGTTTACTCCGAAATACATCTCCGATGACACCACGCCAGGTCAGCGAGGTTTCATGGTGGAAACGCTCGCCGGGACTTAATTCTTTCTCCGCATCTTTACTATAGGCCGATAACCCGAAGAAATCCGTGAATAGCACGAAACCGGCCATTGCTAAAGAAAGCGTCTGTATGTTTAAATACATTTGCATATCATTTTTAAAAATTTTATGATAGTGATACATTGTAATCCTCTATCTTTTAATCGCAAGTGGAAATTGTGGTTTCGTAGGGGCGGAAGATTTTCTGCCCTTATCATAAATTACAAATATCGGCAACTGTTTAGTGGCGAGTAACGCATAACGTGAGAAACGTCACCCGCCACTCGGCACTTTTTCCATTGAAGGATCTCCTTAATGCGCTTTAAAGCAATTCTCTTTGATCTTGACGGCACACTGCTCGATACACTTGAAGACCTGGGCAATGCAGCAAATCGTGTCCTTGGAAAATACGACTTTCCCACTCATCCACTGGACACTTACCGTTATTTTGTCGGTGACGGGGCTACGGTACTCATGAAACGTGCATTGCCGGAAAATAAGCGGGACGATGACACGGTCGGCGCCTGTGTTCGGACATTTCGGGAAGATTACGGCAAAGGCTGGAACGTCAAAACAAGACCTTACGATGGCGTGACAGAGATGCTTGATGCATTGACGGCAAGCGGCCTGAAAATGGCGGTTCTCTCCAATAAACCCGACGAATTCACAAAACGGTGTGTAACCGAATTTCTTCCGAAGTGGAACTTTGATATGGTTCTTGGCCAAAGCAACTTAATGCCTCTGAAGCCAGACCCAAAAGGCGCACTGGAAATAGCCAAATGTCTGAATATTATTCCTTCGCATTTCATTTACCTTGGAGATACCGCTATTGACATGAAGACGGCTACAGCGGCAGGCATGTATCCGGTGGGAGCGCTCTGGGGTTTTCGGACGGAAAAGGAGTTGCTGGAAAATGGCGCTCAGGCGCTGATCAAAAGGCCACAGGAAATTTTAAATCTCCTGCATTTGACGCATAGGAATTTCAAACCATCTGTTCCTCCATAAAACAAGCGGGCAGGACATCAAAACCTCATCCAATGTGAAAACTTCTCAAGATTGAAATTACCTCTGCATCCTCAAGGTCATACCACTTCTCATATGCATCAGCAACGGCAAAGGTAAATCCGCTTCTCACATTGAGACAGACAATCTCGTCAACCCGTGGCAGGATCAAATCAACCGTTCCTTTCGGCGCTGTTGGAACGGCGACAACAACCTTTTCCGGTTTATGTCTTTTTATGAAATCTACGGCAGAGAGCATTGTGTATCCGGAGGCCAGCCCATCATCCACAATAATAACAACCTTATCTGTAAGCAGAGGGAATTGCCGTCCTTCCCGGAAAAGCTCGTTGCGCCTTTTGATTGTATCCACCGTTATCTGTATTTGTTTATCGACCTCTTCCTCTGTAAGATGGAGTTGACTAACAAGGTTCGTATTCAGTGAAACCTCACCATCGGGTCCGACTGCGCCCAATCCTGCCTCCGTGTTATCGGGTAACTGAATTTTTCTTACAATGATTACATCGAGAGTGAGTCCAAGCGCTTTTGCTATCTCGGCGGCAACGGGCACTCCGCCGGATGGGATGCCAAGCACTATACCCTTAACGTCTTTGTACCCTGAAAGTTTCCGGGTAAGAAGCCTCCCAGCTTCCTTTCTGTCTTTAAAGACAGAAACCCTATCTTTGAGCGACTTATCCTCAATGAGATTAGCCATGATCCTTGACCCAAGAGCTATCCAGAAATTTTACAACTTCCTCGTCATTTGCCTGAAAGTTCCTTTGTTTTCTGGTTATCTTTTAAAATGTATTCCAGTAAAGCAAACATTCCCCTTGTTCTTTTGTAAATCACATCGAGGATATTTTCACACCTTCCAAATCTGTCCGCAAGAGAACTATCCACGAACGCCTCTTCCGCCTTCTCTATAGTCTTGATTAATTCAGCCCCTTCCTGTTTTTGCGCTAGTTTGTCTTTCCATATTTCCTTTGCCAGGAGCAGCGTTCCTAATGATAGTTTCCGGATTTCAGTGAGTCTATTTTCAAGTGTTTCGAATCGTTCCTCATTTGGTTTGTCGATATTCATTTCTATGTTTTTCACCATTTTTGTTATGTTTCAAGAAATTTCAAATAGCCATAGAGGACACAGATGAAAATATTTTCTATGACCTCTTTGATTAAATGTTCGTGGATTTCGATGTTGAATTTTTCAGTCGCTTTGCTGGTTTATTCGTCCCCGATTAAATCGAAATGTTTTTGGTTCACTCATTAGAAGGCTTCAAGCCAGAACCAATAAGGGGGAGCTATAGTTTTACTTAAATTAACGATTGTTTTTAAAATGTAATATCTACTTCAAAAATAATTGCCTTATAAAACATAAAATTCCATTTCATTTTACAGGAGTGTATATCATATATCTTGTATGAATATATAAAGTCACAGAATTCATTACCAATTTTACCTTTACAGTTATTTACTATTCTTCTTTCTAATGTGGAAAATATAGGACTTGATTGAGGGTGATGAAGTTTTAAATCTATTATGGTAAGATTTTCTGGCATATAATTTCTTTCTTTATAATAATACAGCCCTTTTACCATTTTAACCAATACGTTTTTGATTCTTTCGACATCAGCAAATGTTGCACTTTTAGTAACTTGCTTTCCATAGATATCATAAAGTGGGTTTTGATTTAGATATTTTTGAGCCAGCAGATATTCATCTCGTGCTAGGATCTTTAATCCAGGACTTCTAACATAAGAAGATTTGACTGTTTTTTTTCATAAAGCTTCCTTTTTTGCGGATTATCTGAATTGGCCTTAGCAATAAAATTTCTGAAATATTCGTCATCCTTATGTGTTTTATTATTGCACTTACTGCAAGCATAAATTTTAAATAATTCACTTTTGGGAATATCTAAGAATACTCCTTTGGGAGGTATATGCTCTTCGGTAAGTTCAGTTTCTAATAGACAAAGTGGACATTTTCCAAATTTATGTTCTTTCTTAGACATATCTTTACATATATAAGAACTCGAACTACTGCATGAACAAAACTTTTCCTATTAAAAATGCTTCTTTTGGCAAAAAAAACACAGGTTGCTTTTCTTGTTTTGTGTTGTTATTAACATAATTCACTAGAACACAATTTATCCTGCCTCAACACCCTTCTTCCTTATTTCATATATCAGCGGTATCCATGTGTCTTTTTCATAAGACTCAGAAGAAATTGGCACTGCCTCAATTCGAGGATCTACTTTCCACGCTATCTGCATAAGTAACTTTCCTTCTTCAAACCTGTCTCTGCCAAAATCAGGTGAAATAATGGCGATATCTATATCACTGCTGGCATGTATTTTCCCCGATGTATAAGAACCATAAAACACAGTCTTTTCTATCTGTAGAATTTTCTTTTACTCTAGAAGTTTTTTCATACCATCTTTGAGCGAATTTATTACCATTTTAGCTGTCTCTACAGAACCTTTGGCTTCCTCTTCGGTTATTTCAGCAAAGTCTTGATAGTCGCCTTCGTGCCGCAAATCCATAAGGGATTGAATGGATTCAAAACTGATTTTTGAAACTACACCCGTTTTTATAAAATGTTGGTTGAAGAGAGATATAACTCCGGAGTGTTTTGATGAATCCTTATTTACCATTGCGAGAAATGCCCTCATTGCATAGAAAGCAGAATAATACGCCCTATTTACAGTCAATCTAAAATTTTTACGAGATAGTTCATCTATCGCTTCTTTTAATGTAGTTTCTGCTCTTTGAAACCTGTGTATTGCAAGTGTTTTTTGTTCAGGGATCACAGCCGAATTCCTTCTTCTCTAACAGTTTTACCAAACGGTGAGAGTTTTATGACCGGGGTTTCCCACGTGTCAGCATCATATCTTACGGTAGAAATAAGTACATTATGTTTTATATTCTCTTGCGCCGCTAATCTGGAGATCGTATTCTTTATTTCCCATGACAATTTGTCAAGGACTATTAGAATATCTATATCTGAATATTTCTTGCCATCGCCCCTCACCTTAGAGCCAAACAAAATAATTTCTTTAATCATTGTACCGAATTGCTGCCTCAGAATTTTTACAAATTCGGTGATTGCCTCTTTCTCATTAGGTGATAAAGATGAAGGGCATTCCAGATTGCTTATATCTTGATTTACCATATTATCTCCCCTCTTTAGAATATTAAACGGAATTGTACTCTATGCTAAAATTGCATGCAAGAAAAATGAGAAACCTGAGCTTCCGCAATCGCCTTACGTTTGCGAATAAAAGGAAATTAAAACAATTGCTTTTGCACAGAAACCTTTTCAAAATGTTGTCCCCAGTTAATGCCGCATAACAACTCTTCTGTGATGTCGGGGTTTTTACAGCCGCATACATAGGCATGAATTCCGAATGCGCTTGCCAATGCAGAAATCTGTTCGTAAGCACGTTTCCTATAGGCTACGTCTAAGGCAACTACACGGAATTGTTCGGCCAGTAAATGAATAGACTTGGCGTTCTGATAATGCTCAAGGATTTTCGGTAAGAAAGGCGTTTTCCCAAGCGCCTTGTAAAGGTTTTTCTTTATTTGCGGTCTCAAGAATAGATAATTGATACCCATTGAATTTACCCCAAACCTCTGAAGCATCTTGAACAAGGCCGTCAAATTCGCCTTAGTATCGGTTACACCGGGAATCAATGGGTCTAATTTTACTTCCGGTGTAATGCCTAGTGCGCATAACTGCTTAATATTCCGTAGTCTTTCCAGCGGCGTTGCAGCAAATGGCTCCGTCTTTCTCTGAATATCTCTATTTAAAGTAGTGATACCAATCTGAATGTGTACCAATTCTCTGTATTGCTTGAACAACTGAAGAAATTTTGTGGGAATCCTGCCTTTGGTAAGCAGGTTTATACCAACGCCATATTCCAGCAAATTTTCCATTAATTCATACGTTACCTTGAGTACTTGCGGGATAGGCTGTAAAACGTCGCAGATCGGGCTAAAAAATACATAGACAGGCAACTTCCGGCGTGAGATCAATTCTTTTGTTAATTTTTCAGGCATGTTTTCATAAACAAATACCTTGCCATCGCCGGGATAGATTGAGTAACCCCTTGCATAGCAATAAGCGCACTGATGGATGCACCCCAGTGTCGGATTTATCGATGCCACCTGGCTGAGGCATTTTAACGTGGTTCTGGTAAGGACATGTCCTTTACGTTCAATAAAGTCTATCTGCATCATATTTATTTCGGATTGCTGATTTCGGATTTCGGATTTGTCTCATTTATTCAATACAAGTCCCCAATTTGGTCTATATAACAACAGGTTTTCTGGGATAGGTTCATGAAAAATGTCATGATCTCCCTGATTGTCAAGCAACATCCCAATGCCGATGACATCTTCTGTCTTTGATGGGGTTGAAAAACCCTGACTGTTGTCATTTGCATGATAGCTATCGTTGCCGCAAAAATCGGCCAAAATTCCCAAACCCTTTTCCAACCCGGCGCCCTGTGAAGAGGTTGCGCTGCGATAAGCATCATCCCCACTATAATCAACCAGAAACCCAATACCGGTATCATGTCCGCATCCCTGTGAAACGCCGAAAGAACATTCATAAGTATCGTCTCCTGATTTGTCTTCCAATAAGCCGATGGCTGAATGGATACCAGCGCCCTGGGCATAACGACCTGCATAATACTTATCGGTGCCCTCATGGTCATACAATAATCCCAAGGAATAATAATAGCCACTGCCCTGTGAAAAATAGTCTCCATGATATTGATCGTTCCCTTTTTGGTCGATGAGCACACCGACACCTCCTGATGCGCCAACAATGGACTCTTCCGGCCTAATGCCCATACCCATTCCCTGAGACATGGACTGAAATGATTTTTCTGGGTCTCTGAAATCAGGATACCTGCCACCTGCAAAGTAGAAATCGTTTCCATGGGCATCTATCAATGCACCAAACCCTTTTGTAAGTCCAACGCCCTGTGCAAATTGTCCGCTAAAATAGACATCATTGCCTTTAAGGTCATTCAGCATTCCTGCCCCAAAGAAACCAACTCCTTGATTTAATACATGACCGCTATAAAAATCATCTCCGTTATTATCCAATAGCAACCCAACGCCAAACAGACACGATCCTTGTGAAAAATCTTGTCCCAAATATTTATCATTTCCTCCACAGTCTGCAAGAAGACCGACACCGAATCTTCCTGTTCCCTGGGCGAATGAATTTGCGGCGTGATAAACATCATTGCCTGAAAAATCAATGCAAATAGAAACAGGGATGTCTTTGTTTGATGCGCCTGCATTATTGAAATAATAATCATCGCCTCCGAGGTCGATAATTACTGCCGCATCGGCATAATAATAAGAAGTGCCTGTCCCGCCCACTACGATTTTTCCAACGTTTGTATCCTGGACAAACAAGATATCTCCGGCAAAATCCTTTGTATCTCTACCATTACTGCATAAATTATTTTGTGTATTTTGACATCGAATAGGTTCTGGCAAGTTAAATGGTAATATTCTGGTTTGTATTACATCTTGAGATGTATGAGTGTCTGTCCGCTGGTCAAAATTTAGGAGTATAAGTTTGTTCAACAATAATGAGACGGCTTCAAATAATTTTGAAAGATCGACTTTTTGAGACAATGCCAGCAATCTGGTAATATCCTGGGGCGTTATCTTCTCATTTGGCAGCCAAACCTTCTGGGTATTTTGATACAAAAATTCTGCCTCTTCCTGGGATAAGTTGTGGAATGACTCTTTTATGAGAGAAACACAGGGCGCTAAACCATCGATAATGAGTTGGAGTTGTTCCTGCAATGAGCCAGCCGCATCAATTTGTTTTATTTTCAGTGGAGATCCAACATCCAATAACTTTGCCGCAAATTCCACCTGAATACCTATGTCTTTGTCTATCAAGTTGTCGTGGATGTTCTGACCGATCTGAGTGGTATCAAATGGGTGCAGCATTAAATAATCTACGATAGATAAGCGGAATGCATTTACCTTGTTATTTGTCTGAAAACCTTCCCGTACATATGCCTCTTCACCAATCCGTTGTATTGTCGTACCAAGTCTTTCTTTGTACGTTTCATTTTGAATAGCGAAATCGATGAAAGATTTTTCGGATTTTCGAGATGAATCTGACATAGACCTTTCGTTCAACCATGTCAAAGAAAAAGCCGGTTCGGTCGTATTCGTAAGAAGTTTTGCAATTAATTTCGGTTTAATCACCATTTCTGTATCATTTCTGTAAACGGCAAGCTCGGGTACGCCCCCTGCCCCTGTTGTTTCAATTGTTTTTTTAAAGTTGATGAGATTGAGACCGTCCTTATCTGTTGTCGTTTCGTTGTTAATCTTCGTAATAATATCGCCTGTCTTCAAACCCGCCTCGTCTGCGGGAGATCCCTTGGTAATCTCTTTTACCAAAATGCCCTTTCCTTCAGCATTTTCCATAAAGATTCCCAGCCATCCTTTATTAAAATCGACCTTATTCTTCCGAAATCCCTTTTCTTTTAGATAAAAGAAGTTTTCAACATCAAACCTCTGGTCAGCGACAGGCACCTGTATACTATCTTCAGCAAAGGTATCCATACACATCATGAATACTACAAGAATACATACAAAAGGAATACAATATAAAATTTTATTGAACATGATTCAGGTCTGTTTTGTTCTTATTATAGTGAGTGACTTAAATAAGTATACATTGTTATCTGTATTTATACGGGAATGGAGTGGATTTATGTAAACTTACTTATGTCTTTAAATATAACTCCGGATAAACGCTCTGATTTGAACGTAGACAACGCTTGTAATGATTTTGCAATTTCTTGAAGATTATTTAATTGGTTAAAAGGATAAACCAAACCCAAGAATAATAGAAGCGCTTTCTAAAAGCAATGGGAAAATTCTACAATGGCAACCTGTTTGAATAATTTTAACTTACGGTGTTTTTCTTAGAATTAAAGCTGTTGATATTTATTTGCCTATTTGGTAATTTATTATTACAAAATATCGTGTTTTAGCCTTAAAAAATTTGAAAAGGGAGACGTAGAATGAATTTATCCGAAGCAATTGAAATGGTGGCAAGAGACGAACGTGAACTGCAAGAAAAATACTTGAAAATGGCGGATCAGGAGACAGACCCCTTCGTAAAAGCATTCTTTAACAGAATTGTTAAGGATGCCACAAAACATGAAAAGAAATTGCGTAAGAAATATGAAAAGATTCTGGCATCGTTAAACAAGAAGACATTTTAGATTCATAATGCAGCATTAAGAACCGCTCCAAAATAAAAAAGCCCCAATATCCTTTACAGATATTGGGGCTCTGATGTCGTAATTATAATTAAGTGACAACTCCCTATTTTTACACGCCAGTCGACTATAATCGATTATGCTATATAATATAAGAGTGCGCTTTTTAATAAAAATTTATAATTTGACGACTTTTGTGGCTTTGTAGCCCTTCTGGTCCTTCATGACCTCGAACTCGACCTTATCTCCTTCTGCAAGGGTTCTAAACCCCTCAGCCTGAATCGAAGTTTGATGCACAAAAACATCATCTCCGTTGTCCTGGGAAATAAAACCAAATCCCTTCTTGTCGTTGAACCACTTCACGGTCCCCGTTGCCATTCTAAAATCACCTCCCTCAAATTTTAATGAATTTTTTTAAATTTATAATTTGCGTACTTTAGTAGCCTTGTAACCCTTTTGGTCCTTTATGACCTCGAACTCGACCTTATCTCCCTCGGCAAGGGTTCTAAACCCCTCGCATTCGATAGAAGTTTGATGTACAAATACATCTTCTCCATTATCCTGGGAAATAAAACCAAATCCCTTCTTGTCGTTAAACCACTTCACGGTTCCTGTTGCCATTTCAAAATCACCCCCTCTCAATAAATATTTTAGAAAGATTATAAAACAAAAAAGGCTACGGGGCACTAGCCTGCGTAGCCTTAAACATTACTATAGTTATTATGCAACTTTACAATACGACCAAACCACATAAATAAATAATATCAAACGATAAATGTCAAAGCAAGGGAAAAAATAAAATTATTACGAAAATTGTACAGTAAAATTTAGTTGAATTTATAATGCATGTTTGTTAAACTTCAACCTTTAAAGTTATCAAAATTAACCCTTTGGTAACTGATATTTTTGAAGTATGGGAGGACAATAAAATGACGACTGCTATCACTGAGATTGATCTTGATAAGCTATTGGAAGCAGAAACAATATCAAGAGAAACTGTTTTACATATAAAAGAACAAGTCCACGTTTCTAAGGAAAACAGGGAAAAACTAGATAAAAAAATCGAGGCGCTAAAGGTTGATATAAAAAAGGAACATGATGGGGCCAAATCGAAGGATTTAACTCTCCTCTTAGGTATCTGTGAATGGGTAGCAGGAAGAATAAAACAGGCAGTTGCGCTGTTAAAGGAAGTAAAATCAAGGAAGTTAGGGGCATATTATTTGGGGAAATGTTACCGGGAATTAGGCGATTATAATCAGGCTGTGGAATGTTTTGAACGTGCAAAAAAAACTGACGCAGAAGAGTTTGATATCGTAATGGATATTGCTGAGACAAAAAGAATGTCAGGCAATATCGATGAGGCATTAAAAATTATTAAAAGTTTTTCACATTCACATGCAAACAGCGCAGAATTGTATTATCAATGGGGACATTGTCTGGATGATATGGGAGAGTATCAGGAGGCTTTCAATAAATATGAACAATCGCTTAAAATTGATCCCGACCATGCAAAGACTCTTTTCCGAATGGCATTTAACTACGACATGGGTGGGGAAGACGAAAAGGCCATAGAATATTACGAGAAGTGTACAAAGTTACACCCTACTTACAAGAATGCGTTTATCAATTTGGGAATCCTGTACGAAGATACAGGCAAACATGATGATGCGGTATATTGTTTTGAGTCAATTTTAGACGCCGAACCAACCCATGACAGGGCTGCATTATTTTTAAAAGATGCAAGGGCCTCAATGATGATGTATTATGACGAGGAAGTATCGAAAAAACAAGGGAAAGAAAGCGAAGTGTTGAATATTCCCATTTCTGATTTTGAGCTTTCCGTGAGGAGCAAAAATTGTTTGGAAAAGATGAATATCCGAACATTAAAAGACCTTACCAGAATTACAGAAGCCGATTTGCTCTCTTTTAAAAATTTTGGAGAAACCTCACTCAATGAGATTAAGGCTATTTTGTCCCAAAAAGGGTTACGGTTAGGTCAGGCATTGGAAAGTTACAATGAAGCCGATTTGTTTAGTAAAATGAATAAAGACCAAGATAAGGATTCTATGGAAACTGTTTCAGAACTTGGACTCTCTACCCGCTGTAGCAATGCCCTTAGCAACGCAGGTATTGAAACAATTAGCGACATTAAAGAAAAAACTGAGAGTGACTTGATCCAGGAAGGCGTCAAACAAAATTATATAGATGAGTTAAAAGAAACACTCTCTAAGGTTGGACTGAGTTTAAAAACGAACGACGATTGTGAGGCGGATTTGGAAAAAAACGCAACAGAGTAGTATCTTCAAAGTTTTTTTCGGATGGTTTAATTACAATATGCTGGGGACGATGCGTACATGTTAGATTACATCCGAGGACGGGTGATTAGCAAATCTCCAACCCGCCTGATCTTGGAAGTAGCGGGCATCGGCTATTTATTACACATTCCACTATCTACCTTCGAGAAAATCCCCATACATGGTGAAGTTACAATTCTCACCCAGTTATTTATAAGGGAAGACCAGATAAAAATTTTTGGATTCGCAACGGGGGAAGAAAGGGATTTATTTCAGTTACTATTGTCTGTAAACGGCATAGGGCCCAATACGGCAATTACGATACTATCCGGGAGTACCGTGGATGATATTAAGCGTGCCGTAATAAATGAAGACGCAAAGGCATTGGAAAAAATCAAGGGCGTGGGGAAAAAGACCGCTGAGCGAATTATCCTGGAACTTAAGGAAACTATAAAAGAAATTACGACATCGATATCCACGGGTATGGATGTTCAACAAAAGGCGTTTGTATCAGATGCAGTCATGGCGTTGATTTCCCTGGGTTACGGAAGGTCAATTGCTGAGAAGGCGGTAAGCGATGCAGCAAAAAAATTGCAAACAATCGACAACATTGAGGTACTTGTTAGGGAAGCGCTGAAATATAAGGCCTGATACTCGTGTAAGATTCCTGACCATATTACAGGATTCGGATCCCCATTTCCATGAGGGCAAGTATGTTAAAAGAAGATATTTTATCTTCTGTGACAATCGTTGAGGATAAAAATCTAGACCTTACGCTTAGGCCAAAACGGTTCAGCGATTTTATTGGACAGAATCGTATAAAAGAAAATCTGCTCATTTACATAGAAGCTGCAAAGAAAAGGGGAGAACCGCTAGACCACATCTTGTTTTCCGGACCTCCTGGCTTAGGAAAAACAACCTTATCGCAAATTATTGCCAATGAAATTAACACAGCAATTAAAACGACGTCAGGTCCTATTCTGGATAAACCCGTGGACCTTGCGGGTATCCTGTCAAACTTGCAGCAGGGAGACATCCTTTTTATCGATGAAATTCACAGGCTGAATACAACGGTCGAAGAGTATTTGTATTCAGCAATGGAAGATTTTTCCATCGATATTATCATCGATCAGGGACCTAAGGCAAGGTCGGTTAAAATCAATTTGCCAAAGTTTACGCTCATTGGATCGACTACCCGCGAAGGGTTGCTTACCGCCCCTCTTCGTTCCCGTTTTGGTGTGCTGGAAAAACTGGAGTTCTATCCATGGACTGACCTTTACAAAATTGTGAATAATTCTGCCCGTATTCTCTCTATTCAAATAAACGAGAAAGGTGCGGAAATTATTGCAAAACGGTCACGGGGCACCCCAAGAATAGCAAATAGATTTTTAAGACGTATTCGGGATGTTGCACAGGTGCGTGGAAACGATATTATTACCGAAGAAGTAGCCAGAATTGGTTTGGAAATGTTGGGTGTGGACGAGAATGGTTTGGGAGACATGGACCGCAAAATACTGGAAACCGTAATCCGTTACGGCGGCGGTCCTGTCGGCTTGAAAACTATTGCTGTTTCGGTAAGCGAAGAAGAGGATACCATTGAGGAGGTGTACGAATCGTATCTGATTCAGAAGGGATACCTGGATAAAACGCCGCGTGGAAGGATTGCCACAAAGCTGGCATATGAACATCTCGGGTATAATACAGAAACAGGACTCCAAAAAAGACTCTTTTAAAGGAGTCAGTATATGAATCTATTGTTACATATATGCTGTGCATGTTGTCTATGCGCACCATTAAATGAACTGAGAAAAGAAGGTTTTCAAGTTACCGGGCTCTTTTATAATCCAAATATACATCCATTCCTTGAATTCAGGCGAAGATTGAAGGCTTTGCGTGTATTTCAGGAAAGCGATCCCATCACGGTCATTTATTATGAGGAGTATGGCATAAGGGAATATTTGAAGAATGTCGATTATGAAGGGAACGATCGCTGTGCCGATTGTTACGCTTTGCGGCTTAAATTTACTGCGGATTACGCAAAGAAAAACGGATTTGACGCCTTCACGTCCACGATGTTGTTTAGCGTCTATCAGAATCACGAACAATTGAAAATGATCTCAGAAAATTTATCAAGAGAACACGAGATTCATTTTGCATATCGTGATTATCGTCACTTGTCTGAATGCAGCCACGATATAGCCAGAAAAAAAATGATTTACAGACAGGGCTATTGTGGATGCGTCTTCAGTGAACATGAAAGATACAAAGATACCACCCGAGAGTTATACAAAGGCAACAGTCCCTATAATTAATGAAAACTCTCGTAAGATTTTAGGTGCCGAAAAGGACTTGCAGAGGTGTGACTGCTTTGGATAGATGCGATTGAGTGAATGGTAATTCCCTGATATTTGCCTCAATGACTCTGGTCAGGTTGTAAATTTATGAGTAGCACAAAAGCACAGAAAAAAAGGACTATTCTATTGCCTTTGATAATCGCGGGCAGAAGATGACATGGGTAGGACATTACTCTTAATGATCGCAACGATATTACCAGTTATGTCTGTGGGAACGCCTCTTTCATGCCAGAGAGGTACTACCGTAGTTCATGATTATGGACATATCTTAGATAAAATACCCGTCTTGCGTGTGCTTCTCATAAATGACACCCGAGAAGCTCAACTAGCTATCAATGGCAGCTATCAAATCACTGGCAGTTTGACGAATATTATCGACCAGGGACAAGGACTGCAAAAGTCTAAAATATTTATAACGAATGGCTGTATTAATATCGGAAACAAGCAGTATAACAATAGTGAAATACGGATTACGGGTCTGCGCGACGGAGCAATTGAATTAAATAATATACGGTATCGCGGTGAAATCAGGATAGTACAGCAATTTAACAATAAATTCTCGGTAATCGAGGAAATAGATTTAGAGAGTTTTATTTCGGGTGTTCTTGGCAGCGAAATGCCACCAACCTGGGATGAAGAGGCTTTGCGTGCCCAGGCAGTGACAGCAAGAACCTATGCGATGTATAAGAAGAAGATAAGAGGAAATGAAGTCTACCATCTGGATATGCTGGAGCTTGCGTATCGTGGTATGTCTTCTGAATCGCCGAGGCTCAACAAAATCGTCCGGGATACAAAAGGCGTAGTTATGGTTTACAATTGGAATATCTTCCCTGCCTATTTTCATAGTACGTGCGGCGGACATACAGAAAATGCAAATAGTGTATTCGGGAAAGACAGTATACCACCCTTGAGCGGAGTAACATGTAATTATTGTAATAACACGAAATATTCCAGATGGAGTACGGATATTAACAAATCAGAAATTGAAAGAAGATTGAGAGATGCGAAGGTATATGTGTCAAATATTTATTCAATAAAGGCTATAAACCTTGGGGCTGGCAAGCATGGTTCGAGGGTGGAAATTGTTTCTGAAAACGGAAGCAAAGAAATGAATGCGAATGATTTCCGGTTGATGGTTGGCCCTAATTATTTATACAGCACAGCCTTCGATTCAAAAAATAATGGGAAAAGTATTACTTTTTCAGGCAGAGGGTGGGGACATGGTGTGGGACTTTGTCAGTACGGCGCTCAGGCCATGGCTGAAAAAGGTTTTCAGTGGACTGCTATTTTAAAACATTACTATCCGAAGATAGAGTTGGTTCGAGTATATTAATGCCTCTAAGTGGAGATGTTGTTGGATTTTAAAGTCCTGGCGGTTGATAAGCAGACTAATGCCCGGTGTGGTGAGATTCAATTGGCTAATGGTAAAATTCCCACACCCGTTTTTATGCCGGTCGGCACACAGGGTACAATCAAAACTTTAACGCCTGAGTATTTAAAAGAGACCGATACAAAGATTATCTTATGTAATGCGTATCACCTTTGCCTGAGACCCGGCGAGAAAATCATTAGGCATCTGGGCGGCCTTCATAAATTTATGGGTTGGAAGGGTGCAATTATTACCGATAGCGGTGGATACCAGGTTTTTTCGCTTACGGGATTGATAAAGGTTTCTGATAACGGGGTGGAATTCCAGTCTCCGATAGATGGAACAAGGTTATTCCTTACTCCGGAAAGAATGACGCAAATACAAAACGACATCGGTGCAGATATCATCATGGCATTCGATGAGTGCGTCCCCTATCCATGCGAACAGGATAGGGCGGGCGTGGCTGTAAAAAGAACGCTTAATTGGGCAGAACGTTGTTTAAACGCACACAAGAATAAGCAACAAACGCTCTTTGGTATCGTGCAGGGAAGCGTGTTCAAGGAACTTCGCATCGAATGCGCAAAAAACCTCACGGAAATGAATTTTGAGGGGTATGCAATCGGTGGTTTAAGTGTGGGAGAAGGCAGTTTTCTGATGAACGAAGTGCTGGACTATACGGTAAATTATTTACCAGAGGACAGACCCCGGTATCTTATGGGTGTTGGGTTTCCTATGGATATCCTGGATGCCGTAGAACGTGGAATTGATATGTTTGATTGCGTAGTTCCCACCCGCAATGGAAGAAACGGATGCGCCTTTACCAGCACAGGAAAAGTAAAGATACTGAACAGCCAATATAAAAAAGACGCAAAACCCCTTGATGAAATGTGCGGTTGTTATACATGCCAGAATTTTACAAGGGCATATTTGCGACATCTTTTTATGGCAAACGAGATACTGGGATTAACCCTGATGTCATTGCACAATATATATTATTTTCAAAATCTGATGCAGGAAACAAGAGAATCCATAAAGAAAGGGGAATTCAAAGATTTTAAAACTAACTTTTTATTAAAACAATCCGAAATCAGTAAGAATTAATTCGCAATCTATATTTTGAGTTAAACTTTTTTAATTCGGGTAAGGAGGAATATTATGTTTTTTTTATTACAAGCGGCCGGAAAACAGTCATCGCCAGGTGGCATGCTGTCCATGCTACTCCCTTTTATACTAATGTTTGTTGTAATGTATTTTTTAATACTAAGACCGCAGAAAAGAAAGGAAAAAGAACGTAAGGCACTGTTGGCCAGGGCCAAAAAGAACGATAGAGTCGTAACAGCCGGTGGAGTTCATGGAACTATTACATCCGTCCGAGAGAATGAGATAATCCTCCGAATCGACGATGCTAAAGATGTGAAAGTCAAGCTTGATAGGAGTGCGATTGCTGCGGTATTAGAGGTTTCTCACGAAGAGACAGAAGAACCAAAAGAAATTACAAAGGAAGGCAAAGAAACAAAATAACTCTTAGTATTATTTATGAATCAGCTATTTATTACAAACAGCGGAAAGGGAGCCTGTCGAGGAGAAACAAATGACTAAAAATTTAAGGTGGAAAATACCTCTCATTGTTGTGGTTATCGCTATCGGTATAATGATCTTATATCCACCGGCAGAAAAAGTTTTAAAGAGGGAAAGTATTAAAGAAATCGACGGCAAGGTCGTTGATCGGACTACATTGGAAAAATCATGGACAAATTTCTTCATAACAAATCCAGTAATACGCGAGACGATTGTCAGTCAAGAAACAGATAAAGATGGAAAACAGGTACGTAACAAAACCGTTGAATATGTATCAAAGGGTAAAATAAAACTTGGATTGGACCTCAAAGGCGGCTCCGAATTACTTTACAAGGTAAGGGTCGATGAAAAAGAAGACCATCCGGGTATTACAAAAGAAATTATTGAGGTGTTAAAGAAGAGAATAGATCCCCAGGGAGTTATAGAATACAGGATTCAAGAGCATGGCAGCCATCGAATACTAATTCAGGTTCCCGGCGCAACAAAGGCAGAAATAGAAGCGCTGAAGAATCGAATTACGCGTCTTGGTAAACTTGAATTCAGACTGGCAGCCAGCAGTGATAGCCCTGAATATAAAGATTCGCTGGAAGGAAAACAAGTTCCCGGTTTTTATAAACACTGGTTAAGAAAGAAAAAGGGAGAAGAAGGCGAAGCGAATAAATGGTACCTTATTCGAAACAAAACTGAGATATCAGGAGAACACCTATCCAGAATATATGCCGACCGCAAGGGAATAGAGCCTGTCGTCGGTTTTGAATTTGATGCTATTGGTAAATCCAAATTTGGGCAACTCACCGAGAGAAACATTGGTAAACCCCTGGCAATTATCCTCGATGGCACGCTTTATTCGGCGCCTGTCATACGTGACCGCATTCCAGGGTCAGGTATTATTGAAGGAAATTTTACGCAGGATGAGGTTAATGAACTCATTGCCATCATGCGGGCGGGCAGTCTTCCGGCAGATCTCGAACTCGAAATGGAGACTATGGTCGGACCAAGTCTGGGAAGGGATTCGATTAATAGAGGATTGCTGGCAGGCGCTATCGGAGGCGCCTTTGCTATCCTTTTCATCGGAATCTATTACATGGGCGTAGGGTGGGTCGCTAACTGTGCAAACGCATTAAATATCTTCCTGATAGTTGGGGCAATGGCGCTGCTTAATGCTACTACGACACTTCCCGGTATAGCAGGTTTGGTACTTATGATAGGTATGGGTATAGATTCAAACGTGTTAATTTTTGAAAGGATTCGAGAGGAAAAAGCCAAGGGAAAACCATTGCATGCAGCCGTAAAGGCAGGATACGAAAAAGCATTTTCTGCTATTTTCGATTCTCACGTTACTACTTTAATTACCGGTGTAATACTTGCCGCAGTGGGTACTGGCCCTGTAAAAGGATTTGCCTGGACATTAATCCTCGGTTTGATTATTAACTTGTTTACAGCCGTTTTTGTTACGAGAGTGGTATATGTTTTATTCATGGATTTGAATTGGATCAAGAATTTCTCCATGTTCAAGTTGATCGGTGTTCCTCACACAAAATTTATTAATTATCGTTTTATCCTGGTTTCCATTTCTGGTGCGTGTATTATCGGGGGGTTGACAACGTTTATCCTTCGTGGAAACAAAAAGTATGACATCGATTTTACTGGCGGAACGCTGGTTCATTTACACCTGAAAAATTCAACTCCGGCAGGATTTATAAGGAATGCGCTGGGTGAAACGGGTTACGAAGAAGCCGAGGTACAGAGTATTTTATCCGGAGAAAATCTGGCACAGTTTGCATCTACCTCAAATGAATTTGGCATCCGAATAAAAGAACTCAACGAAACAAAGGCAAAACAAAAATTAACAGAGGATATAAAAAGTGCTCTGGATAAAGCAGGTCTGACTGCCGAGATGGATTTTATTGAACCAACCGTTTTTAATCTCAGGCTGCAAAAACCAACCGATGAGATAGTTATTCAAAAGAACTTAAGGGTAGCTGGATACAGTGAAGAAGATGTAGTATCCATAACACCCGTTAATCAGCCTGCAAAAGAATATTTGGTGAGTGTCGCAGGTCTGGAAGATGTAAAAAAATGCCAGCAAGTAATGAATGCGATTGTTGATGGATTGAAAAATAATCTTGTATATCACGATATCAAAATAACAATGGGAGATATCGCCGAGGCATTACAAACACAGGATGTCGGTATGCAAGCATCTAAGCCTTTCATAGACGCTGAATCCAGCGAACCGATAGACCCTCTTGTCTTCAATCAAGAGTTAAACAGGCAGGGATTTGGTAATATTTCAGTGACATCACAATCGAAAGATTCAGCAACGGCGCGTGCAAGGAAATTGAGAATAGAAGGACCGAGAACCATCTTGCAGGATATAAAGCAGACAGTGAAAGAAACGGTTTCAATACCAAGTATTTACAATACCGGAGACGAGGCCGTCAATATCGAGTTAAAAGAAAGCATAAGCAAGGGGAACTTTATAGCGATGATCAATGGAGTTAAACCCATTAAAGATGCTGTCAAGAGTGTGTATGCGCTGAATGCTCCGGCACAATTATTTGCAATTTACATGAAGCCTTTGAGTGCCGGGAAAATACAGGAGAAAATCAAGGAAGACATCGTGAATACCTTTAAAGACAATCTATATGCAGAAAAAATAGATGTCTCTTTTGAATTATTGAACGATGTTCCTGTCCAGGGAAAGGAATCGAGTCCGGCACAATTTCGCATGACATTGTCAAAACCGCTGAAAAAAGAAATTATTGAAGAAGCGCTGACTTCTGCGGGATATTCCAATATGCTTGAAAAGGGGTTAGAGTCCGGAATGGAATATCAAACCGTTAAGATCGCTTTGAATTCTCAACAAAACGAAGAAGCTATTAAAAGCGCCATTAAAAGCGCATTTGAAATGCCCAATCCGCTGAAAAGGGTTGTAAGTATTGGCGCCACGGTTGCGGGTGAGATGAAAAGCCGTGCCATTTTGGCTGTAATCTTCTCTTGTATTGCAACAATATTCTACGTGTGGTTCCGTTTCGGAGATTTCAAATTTGGTTCTGCTGCAATTATTGCGGTAATCCATGATATCCTGATTACCCTGGGCGCTGTGGCTGTTGCAGATTATTTGTTTGGAAATATGAAAGTAGATAGCGCCATGGTAGCCGCGTTTCTGACTGTGGTTGGTTATTCCCTGAATGATACCATCGTTATATTCGATAGGATCAGGGAAAACATGGGAGTACGGGGCAATGTTTTAACACCACAATTGGTTAATGACAGCATCAATCAGACGTTAAGCCGTACTCTCCTTACCGGTATTACGACTATTGGCGTGCTGTGTGCGCTGTTTTTCCTGGGAGGCGCAGAGATTCATGGATTTGCATTTGTCATGGTAGTAGGTATTATCGTCGGTACGTATTCTACAATATTTATCGCATGTCCTATGCTCCTTAAGTGGAAGGGACTTCCTGCAAGCCAGGCATTGCCCAGGCAAAATCCCACAATTCAAAGAAGGGAGGAAGTGGCTAAGAACGCAGAAAAACGATAGGAAATGTGGTATAAAATCAATTGCACGTGAAGTACGTTTGGAGGAGTGGATATTTAATTTAGTTTTTTTCATTCCTGTATAACCCTCGAAAGGACTAAAAACAATGAAAAGAGATGTGCAAGTTGGTGTAATTTTAGGAGTGATTATTCTGGCAATCATTGGTGTCTTCCTGAGCACAAGAACCGCCGTTAAAGAACCAACTATTCCTATTCCCGAAGCGGAGGAAGACACGGAAGTAGGTGCGCTGGATATAAACGAACTGCCGCAGGCTCCTCCCAACGCATCTCAGGATACTTTTAAGGAAATAACAACGACCGTACAGAATACGGAACAAAAGGCAGCGCCTGTTATAAATTCGGCTAAAATTCAGGAACAACCGGTTGAACAGGAAGACAACGTAATTGAAGGGGTGTGGAAGAAGGCAAAAGAAGAACCAGGAAACGTATCATCGGGTGTATCTGAAACCGCAGGGCAGGAAATTTGGAAGGATGTTTCTTCTGAGAGTGAAAAAAAATCTACCTCAAAATTTCAGATACACAAGGTACGATCAAATGATGACCTTCACAAAATAGCCAAAAAGTATTATGGAGACATCTCCAAGTGGTTACTTATTTTTAATGCAAATCAGGATAAGATTCAAGATCGAAACAGTCTCAAGATCGGCACAGAACTTATTATCCCGGAAGAAAAACCAACGTCACAAAAGACAAAGGCAGAAACGACTACCCCAGCGCTTTCACAAGTGACTGAAGCGGAAGATACTGCACAAACAGGAAAGAAGCACACCGTAGAACAAAGCGATTCGCTTTACAAACTAGCCCTGAAATATTATAATGACGGTACAAAATGGAATAAAATATTGGAAGCCAACAAAAAAATTCTGAAAAATCAAAATTCTTTGAAAGTCGGACAGGAACTGGTTATTCCAGACCATTAATGCCATAGAAGGAGCCAGATTAATGAAGGTTAAAAATGTTTTCTCATCTGTTAAAACCACCCTTTTTTGCTTAACCGCAAACGCACTCATAATGTCCAGTATATTACCAATCTCTGACATTTATGCCCAAGACACAGCTAACGGTTTCCCCATGTATAGATACAACTTACAAAGAACGGGTCGGGTGCCATTTGCAGGACCTTTCAACGAAAATTTAAAATGGAGTGTTTCCAGCTCTGGAGAAATATGGTCTTCTCCTGTGGTGGATTCAGACGGAGTTATCTATGTGGGCAGCACGGACGGCAATTTGTTATCCATAACTCCGAAGGGAAAAGTTTTATGGGCCTTTAAAACACCCGACGAAATATTTGGAGCGCCAGCAATCGGCGTCGATGGTATTGTTTTTTTTGGCTCTGCCGATGGGAGAATATACGCACTCAATCCTGACGGAAAGCTGAAGTGGAAGTTCCAGGCAGGCGGGGCTATTCATTCGTCTCCTGCTATTGGCGATAAAGGAACGGTGTATATTAGTTCTTACGACGGAAAACTCTATGCTATTGCTCCAAATGGAAAACTTTCCTGGAGCTATAAAACGGGGGCATCGATTATGACATCATCTCCTTCCATAGGGAAAGACAATACCATTTATATCGGTTCCTGGGATAAGCATCTGCATGCATTAAATGCAGATGGAAGTGCAAAGTGGAGTTTTGAAACTGAAAATAAAATAGATGCCTCTCCTGCCGTTGGCGAAGGCGCTGTTTACATTACGGATATAAACGGCAAGCTCTATGCCATTAATCTTGATGGAACTTTAAAGTGGGGATTTGATCTGGGCGGCAGAACACATTCTTCTCCCGCAATTGATACAGACGAAACAATCTATGTGGGAACGCAAGAAGGCAATCTTTATGCAATAACAAAAGATGGTGCTCTTAAATGGAAATTTAAAACCGAAAAATCTATTACCGCCTCCCCTACGGTCGATGCTAATGGTGTCATTTATATAGGTTCATGGGATGGTAAATTATATGCCGTTAATACCGACGGCACCCTTAAGTGGCGCACAACAATTGGCGAGCCATTACTTTCTTCGCCGGCTATAGACTCAAAAAACACCCTCTATGTTGGTTGTGTAGACTGGAAACTCTACGCTGTAGGACAATAAGTTTTTAAAAGTTGTAAAATATTTTTTACTAAATGAGTGTTTTTAGTTATAATAAAACATATAATTTTTATCAATTGTTTATCTAATCCTAAAATAACATGTAGAGCGGTTTTTATCCCTCTATTCTTACTTAAGCACACACGTCCTGTGCAGGAGATGCAGTAACATGATTGGTATATCAAAGTTGTACTGTGGCACCGTAGAACCGTCCGACGCATTACGATATGGTAGAGAATCCAAAAAACTACCATCACATTTATTACAATTTTCTCAAGACAAGAAACCAGTTGTAGTATGGAATGTAGGACAACGCTGCAACTTAAAATGCATTCATTGTTATTCTCAATCAAAAGATATAGAATACCCAAACGAACTGTCCACAAAAGAGGCTAAGGCTATGCTGGATAGTCTGGCAGAATATGGAGCTCCTGTAATTCTATTTTCAGGTGGAGAACCGCTCATGAGACCCGATCTTCTCGAATTAATTGGTTATGCCAAGGAGAAGGGTTTGAGGGCCGTTATCAGCACGAATGGCACTTTAATTACAAGGGACAAGGCAAATGAATTAAAAAAATTCGGGCTCTCCTATGTGGGAATCAGCCTGGACGGCCTCAAAGAAACAAACGACCGTTTTCGTGGTATTCCTGGCGCATTTGATGCCGCTCTGGAAGGCATTAGAAATTGCATGTCTGTGGGGATTAAGGTAGGTCTGCGTTTTACGATCAATAAGAGAAATGCCCACGATATCGCCGGTATATTTCAACTCATTGAAAAGGAGAACATCCCGAGGGTTTGTTTTTATCACCTGGTATACTCAGGAAGGGGTTCTAACCTGATCGAAGAAGACCTTTCCCACAAAGAAACCCGCGAGGTTGTTGACCTTATCATTAATAAAACCAAGGAGGCGCACGACAGAGGTCGTAAAATCGAGGTGCTCACCGTGGATAATCACGCCGACGGCCCATACATATATTTGCGACTTTTGAAAGAAAATCCCAAGAGGGCAAAAGAAGTGTTTGAACTCCTCCAGTGGAATGAGGGGAATAGCTCTGGTAAGGGACTTGCCTGTATAAGCTGGGATGGGGAAGTATATGCCGATCAGTTTTGGAGGCAATACTCCTTCGGAAATATTAGAAAGAGGAAGTTTGGCGAGATATGGGAAGACACTTCCAATGAGTTAATGGCAAAACTCAAAAACAAAAACCCTTACGTTAAAGGGCGTTGCGCTAAGTGCAGATGGCTCAATATATGCAGTGGGAATTTCAGGGCAAGGGCAGAGGCATATTATGGCGACATGTGGGAACAAGATCCCGCTTGCTACCTTACTGATGAAGAAATAGGCATTGGATCCGAATCTCCCAAAAAAGTCAGACAAAAAGTAACGGTTCACTAAACCAAACACGAAATCCAAGGCCGGCTCGGAAGCGTTATTCAGATTTTAAAATATATAATTAAAATTTATTGCCATTATATGGGTAATGAGGTCATAATGCCCATCTACAGGACCTTGGACGGTGTCTCCAACTGAGTTATCTACGTTTCGATTTTCATAGAAAACCGTTCCGTAAGCAAAGTCTATCCCTTTGTTCAATTTCTTCCCCCAGCTATACCCAAGACCTGTAAAAATTCCATGCCGGCTGCTCTGTGGAACTGAAGGCTCAAAGGTATCAGCAGCAACCGGTGACTCATGGAATGTATAACCACCTCTTACTTTTATGGCTTCATTTACCTTATATTCCCCACCGAGAGCGAAACTGAAGGTATTGTGCCAGTTTCGTACATCCTCCTTATTTGCTTCCAGTAAGGCATTTGTTGTATCAAAATCGTATTTGACAACGTCAAACCTTGACCAATTTGTCCACTGAACATCGGCTTCTATACTCCAAAGATTATTATGTTTATATGCATAACCCAGCGAGAGCATCTCTGGTAATGTGGCGTTCGTAGTGGTTCGTGTATCAAAATCATCGGAACCAAATATTGCTGTGGTTGCACCGCTTAATTTAGAGAGTTTTAGCTTGCCCTTAAAATCAATATCTGCCTTACTTCTGAATGAAATACCAACACTATGACTTGGAGTGATATTAAATAGCATTCCTGTATTGTACCCGAATGCATCGCCGTGCATTTTGCTATCCTGAAATCCATCAGGAGTGCTGGTATCTAAAGGGGTACCTGTCAGAGCGGAATTAATTACCCCTACATTAAGGTGTCGGCCTTGTTCTACGTTTGCATAATAATAATCCAGTCCGGCTCCTACTGAAAAGAAAGAAGATGGTTTGTAAGTAATGGTTGGATTTACATTGATAATTCGTAAATCAAAGTCGGTAACGACATATCTGGAAAATCCATCGCCATCCCATTTGCCCTGGAGGCCGTAAGGGACGTTTACACCGAGTCCAGCGGCTAATTTATTTTCTATAATTGGGCTGGTAAAGTACATATTTGGTATGGTGTTCACTTTTGTGTCCATATCCTCACTCACACCATTACCGTGATATTCTACAGAGGGAAGGACAAAACTTGCACCCAGAGAAAGCTGTGGTTTTTGCAATTGCGTGAGACCCGCCGGGTTAAAATAGATTGCAGAGGCATCGTCTGCACGGGCTACAAATGCATTCCCCTGGGAAAGCGCTGAAGCGCCAAGAACCGGGTTGTGTAATCCAGACGCCCCCTGTGCTAAGACGTTCTTGCCACAAAAGGAGAAAATACAAATAAAAATATAGACAACAAGTAATCGTTTCATGCCGATTATAAATTACCTATACGGATGTTTATTAACATAACAGGAATTAGAAAATTTATTTTGGTAATTTTCCTTAGTTGCTTCCACCAAGATGCCAGGTTTCACAGCATTTTTTAATGATTGAGAGAACTTTTTCGGCTACAGTAGGCATAAATTGCGTGCCTATACCTTCTGTAATAATTTTAAACGCTTCTTGATTAGAATATTTTTTACGATAATATCTGTCAGTCGTCAACGCATCGTAAGCATCTATGACAGAGAAAATGGCAACCTCCTGAGGGATTTCTGCTCCCGCCAGGCCGTGAGGATATCCCTTACCATTATACCATTCATGGTGGTAACGTACTATTGGTAAACCTTCTTTCAGGAAATTAATGGGCTCGAGAATATTATAACCTATCTCAGGATGCTGTTTCATTAAGAAAAGTTCTTCCTCAGAAAGACAACCTGTTTTTGTCAGTATATCATCTCTTACCCCTATCTTCCCTATATCATGAAGGAATGCTCCGTACCGCAATTTTACAATTAGCGCCTCGCTCATATCTAATTCTTTCATTATTAAGCCGAACAATAAAGACACTCTTTTAGAGTGACCTGCAGTATAAGAGTCTTTAGCGTCTATAGCAAGTAAAAGAGATTCCGTGGTAGAGAAGAAGTTTTTGTGAACGGCCATCCTCAGATTATACATAAGCTTGTCTTTTTCATACGATTCAGTGCGATGTTGTAACGCCCTTTCTACTGTCGTATGTATCTCAGATGGCTCAAAGGGCTTAATAATATAATCAAATGCTCCACTTCGAAATGCTGTAATTGCGGTTTGTGATGAAGGAAAGGCAGTAATCATGACTACCGGAATATTGGATTTATCAGAATGTATCTGCTTAAGAAAATCAAGACCATTTTCTTTGGATATTTTTATATCGAGGAAGATCAGTTCGGGTTCGATGACCTTTAAGCTATTTATTGCCTCATCAATGTTTGAGGCAGTTGATACATAATACTTATCCATCAGGATCATTTTTAACGATTCCCGCACTCCAAGATCGTCATCAACCACAAGTATACTTGCTGATTTTATTCTTTGAACCATAATTTAATTCCTAAAAAATAAGCTCATTCAAGGTTTCGGATTTGTTTTTTTGTCAAATTTTTTATAACAGCGTAGGTAGTGAAACAATTTATGTACCAATCTTTACAAAGGAATTACTGATAAATTGTAACTCCTTTGTTTCCTAGATTAAGCTCACAATTTTAATTAATTCGTAAGAGTTTATAGTCAATATAGTAATTTATGATATTGATTACTCTTTGCATAATCCACAACAAAAATGTCAAAGCAATGTTCAATATTGTGCGTATTTTATAAGATTTATCTTACAATAGCATTAAATTTTTGCGAAAATTCAGATTAATTTTAAATAAAACTAATAGCCACATAGCAAATTATTTATTTTGAATTACGTTAGCTTTGACAAGAGTAATTGTTTTAACAAGTATATTATCTCTGCTACACTAAAACTTTGATTACTGATTATAAAAAAGTACTTTCGCCGTTAATTAACCATTGTAACAATTGGTACACTAGTTGCTTCACTAGGGATAAAGAGGAATATTGGGCTTTCGGTAGACCTGTAATTGTTATTTTAGGGTGCACTCTTTTCAGTCATTCCTCCCGCAGGGATGACTCCGGGTTATTTATATGAGGATGACACTGTGTATTCTTTTCTTGTAGTCTCAAACGATAAGGGAGTGAATGCTTTTTTTAAGAAATCTTTGAGTAAAGATTACGTAGTCCATATTGCCAGGACACATGAGGAGGCGCTGCAGATATTTCTCAAAATAGACATCGATGTGACTTTTCTGGATGTTCTCTTGAATGATGAGGGGGCAAACAAGCTCATAGAAGAACTCCGACGAACAAATATTGAACCGACGATTGTTATGATAGTACCGGAGTCCCAGCCAATATTGCCGGAAGAATTTCGGGTATCCGGTGAATATGAATATCTTAAAAAACCCCTGCGAAGAGATGCAGTAGAAATGGTCTCAAAGAGGGTTTTTGAGAAACAGGAACTAAAAAGGGAGTTGGGTTTTATTCAGTCGCATATAAAGAATTTAAAGCCGGAGGACGCAAGGTTGTCCGAATCGGCTTTCAACAAACAAGAGAATGTCAGGGTGCCGTTTCTTGGATACAAGGAAGTCTTCCAAAAGTTCTCGAAGGTATTAACACGTGTGTATGACCTTGGGAAGCTTGCTGATCTGACTGTCGAGGCGATGGCTGAGACATTCGGAGTAGGAAGGGCGGTATTTATGTTGATGGACAAAAACGACGGTTTGTTTCGGCCTTTTCGCTGTCTCGGCTTGGATGAGATAACTGCCCGCAGTATTTGTTTCACCACGAATCAAGGCATTATGCTGTGGTTGACCAGGAATCATCAGATATTAAACAAAGAGGTCATAAATAGGGAAGTGACGACGAGCAAATTAACTGTGCGTGAGGCCATAAAGATACAGAAGGAAATGAATCTTCTGCAGGCGCAACTGTGTATACCTATTTTTGCCAATGGGAATTTGAGCAGTGTGATTGCCCTGGGGAATAAAATTACCGGAAAGGCGTTTTTTGATGAGGACATCGAATTGCTCTCCATGCTGGCAGGGTATATAGGTATGGCAGTAGAGAATGCGTTCCTTTACCATGAGGTAAATCTCAGGAGAATTCACAACGAAAATGTCCTGGAAAATATCCCTTATGGAATTATTGTTTTAAATAATTAATGACAGTTATTCTAAAAAGCATTTTGGTAATTGGTACATAATATAGTTACAATTTCCGGTATAATGTTTATAGAAATAGCTGGATGAATTTTTTATAGGCAATTTATTGGGGGATAAGTTTGTGTATTCTTTTCTTGTAGTCTCAAACGATAAGGGAGTGAATGCTTTTTTTAAGAAATCTTTGAGTAAAGATTACGTAGTCCATATTGCCAGGACACATGAGGAGGCGCTGCAGATATTTCTCAAA
>Ga0233425_10001360_pt1 | contig 55682 bp, 51 predicted proteins | sample Watercolumn_Towu_2_FD_181712 | JGI IMG/M metagenome (GOLD analysis project Ga0233425, IMG submission 181712) | Freshwater microbial communities from Lake Towuti, South Sulawesi, Indonesia - Watercolumn_Towuti2014_140_MG | ecosystem: Environmental > Aquatic > Freshwater > Lake | place... | reverse complement strand
GCACTTTTCGTCTGAAAAGTGCTGTTGCCATTCCCAAAAACTCGTGACGTCTGCTTGCATGACCGCTCTCCAAATTATCAGGTCAGAATTTGGATTTTTCAACCTGTGGTAAGTTCATAGCCATTTTGATTAATACCCATATGAAAACCATTCAAGCTATTATCGCTGACTACCAGGTGCCTCTGCTGCCGATTGAGCGGGCTGTCGTTAAAGATGACGATTGACAGATTAGTCAAGCATGATCAACAACAACCGGTGGCGCTGTTCCTTAACGATAGGTCTGAGCGCTTATGATGAACTAATTCACAATGAAGCGATGAAATTCGCCACAGAAAGCTAATTCGAAGCCCGATAAAGTAGAGCTGTCTTAAAAAGCTTCTTGACTCTTTGTCTTTGCAAGCAAGAAGCCATTGGGACCTTAATCATGACTGCCAAAAGGGCAGTCAACATTAAACCAGTGCTTAAAAGGAGCTACTACTATGAATTCGCAAATTTCCGTCCATCCCACGTTTAACCCCCTACCATTGGCGCTTGTTATTTTCGCCGCGATGACATCAAACAATGCCCAAGCTGTTGACGCTATAGGCGGCAGCGCTAGAAACAGCAATGTCGCTGTTACCAGTTCGGGGGCGTGGACCGTTTTAACTTCGGTCAACTTCGCCAATCCGACGCAACGATTCTGCACCGCAACAGGCAGTGCTGACGCATTTCGACCTACAACGGCCAATGGCCTATCTCAGTATCGTTTTACCGTCAGCGACAGCACTAATCCGCCCATCGATCAAGGCCAGGAGCGGACTTTGGAGTTTTTAAATCAAGGCGCCGTATGGGATAACAGCATTAAGGAAATCACCACCACAGGCGGTTGGATGTCCAATGTAAATCCGCTCGCTAACCCGCCTGGCTATTTTACCGTAGCCGCGAATCCACTCTTGTTCGGCAGCCGCACTCTTTATTTCCTGGCCAGAAAAGTAGCGTTAACTGCGCCTAACTTGATTGTTGCGGACGCATCGATGACGGTAACCTGTACCGATAGCAAGCTGGCGCCTCCATTTATTATTCTGGATCCACCTATTTTGACTCTACCCTAATTAAACCCTATCGCCTTTCACCCTTGAGGTGAAAGGCGATTATTTTGCATTCTTGCTCAACCCATCGAATACTCGATCCAAATCTTAAACTCTTATAGCTACAGCCAAGCCTGGCGGGTCTTAAGCCAAAAAAATCCAATTCTCATCTACACTAAAAGCATTGTTAATTTCCTGGATGGAGACTCGCCGCAATGCAAGTGAAAATGAATCAATTGTTTGACCAGATCCATAATGTACCCCGAATTCCTGAAATCGTCCGCACCCTGATTACGCAATTTGACAATCCGAAGACCGATTTCAACGAAATCGCGAAAAATGTTGAGAAAGAGCAAATTATCGCCTTAAAAGTTCTTCGCCTGGTAAATTCCGCGCATTTCGGCTTATCCAAAAAAGTCGGCACCATTCAAGAGGCCGTTGTTATGCTTGGCATGCACCAATTGAGAATGTTGGTCATTGCTTCCGGCATCGTCAGCGTGATGCCCAAACTGGAAAACTTCGACATCAAACAGTTCTGGGCCAACAGTTTTAATACAGCAACTTATTCCAAATGGCTTGCGGCGGAAACCAAAACCGCACCCGACCTAGCCTTTACTGGCGGATTAATCAGCGGCTTGGGGAACATCCTGATCCGCTTAGGCGCATCCGAAGCAGCGCTGGAAGTTGATCGCCAACTCGATCAGGGACTTTCGCGGCCAGCCGTAGAACGTAAACTTTTGGGATACACCAGCGAAGAAGTCTGCGCAGAACTCTGTAAGCGCTGGAAATTCTCACCAGAGTTAATTGCAACCATCGCCTACAGCGGCGATCCTCTGCAAGCGCCTGAGACTTGCAAACCCGCCTGCGTTGTCCATTTGGCACGCTATATCAGTGAAGCGCATGCCGCAAACCTAAGCGACGAAGAAGTTTTGCAAGCCTTCCCATTCGACGTCGCTGAAAAATTAGGCCTGAAAACCCAATTTATCATAGAAAAACTGCCGGAAATCATGGCTCTCAAATCAGGGATGGATAATCTCGTAGATTAACCAAAAATCGAAAATCTTGCTTGGGACCCGCGCATGAAAGCCAAGCCAGCGGGTCCTGATCGGCTACTTGAGCTTTAATCAATTGCGGTTAAACAACCCCACCAAATGACTCAAACGCGTAGCTCGCTGATGAGTGACTTGATCCCATCCAAAACGCCAATTCCAGTTGCCTGACGAAGTGCCTGGAATATTCATGCGATGCTCGGTTCCCAATTCCAGAATATCTTGCATCGGTATCACAGCCAGATTTGCCACCGAACCCAGCGCCGCATGAATCAGCGCGCAATGCAGCGGCAAGGATGGATTGCCTAAGTAATCATAAATATAACGTCTTTCATCTTCGCTCAATTTTTCTAGCCAACCAATCGTAGTATCGTTATCATGCGTGCCGGTATAAACGACACAGTTTTTCACGTAATGATCCGGCAAATAAGGATTGTCGGCATTACCGCCGAAAGCGAACTGCAAGATTTTCATCCCCGGCAAATTAAATTTATCGCGCAGATCCTCGACTTCAGGCGTAATAATCCCCAAGTCTTCTGCCACTAGCGGAATTGATCCCAATTGGGTTTTGATCGCGCTCAGCATGGCTTCGCCAGGCGCTCTAACCCAGTTGCCATTAATCGCGGTCTCTTCATTGGCGGGTATTTCCCAAGCCGCTTCGAGTCCCCGGAAGTGGTCTATCCGCAAAATGTCGAAAATGTCGAGCTGCGTCTCCAGTCGATCGAGCCACCAGCTGAAGCCATTTTTTTCCATATGGCTCCAGTTATAGTGCGGATTACCCCAACGCTGGCCAGTCGCAGAAAAATAATCAGGCGGCACACCCGCCACCACAGGCATGCGGCCAAACTCATCAAGCTTGAATTCTTGGCGGTTTGCCCAGACATCCGCGCTATCATAGGAGACAAAAATGGGAATGTCGCCAAATAACAAAACGCCTTTTTGATTGGCGTAGTCTTTTAACTCCTGCCATTGGCGAAAAAAAACGTACTGTCCAAATTTAATGAAATCAATTTGTGTCTTTAAGCGCTGACGTGCCTCTTTAAGGGTTTTTTCATGCCGCTCTTTACAAGGCTCAGGCCACTGATTCCAGCATTGCTGATGAAATAAATCCCTAAACGCCATAAACAAGGCAAAGTCGTCAAGCCAAAACGCCTTTTCCCGGCAAAAGTTTTCAAAATCCTCTTTGTCTTGACGCGCCCCACGTTTCAAAAAACCAGCATAGGCTTTGTTGATTAAACAACTTTTATGAAATCCCGGCGTATGCTGACAGTCTTCACAACGCTCCGAAAGGTCTAGCCAGCCTTGACCAGCCAAACCTTCAATGCTGATAAAGACGGGGTTGCCTGCATGCGCCGAAAGACATTGATAAGGCGAACCATCGGCATGCGTCACTCCTAAAGGCAAAGTCTGCCATACGGTAATTCCGCAATCATGCAAAAAATTAACAAAGTAATAAGCATCCTGGCCAAAATCTCCGCCAGGCAACGAAGACACATGCAATAAAATGCCGGCCCGGCGTTTATCTAAAATAGTCGTCACGAATTGATCTTAAGTAGAATGAACAGAACAGCGAAATAAGATTGGGTAAAAACACGCAGACTGACCTTGCGTAATTAGGCGTAAACCTGCTAGCCGGCTGCCTTGAGGCCTTGCGTTCACATAACCTAACACAGGTAGTTTTGTCAAACCGGTTAAAGGCTGTATGATGCGGTCAGATCAGGTTTTACTAGCTTACTCAGCCACTATCGGCTGTGCGCCTACAATACGGATTGGTCTATCCAAACCTACCTAATATAGTGTAATTTTTGCCCGAGCATTTCTGGCGTCACCAGCACCACGCCACCCTCGCTGACATAAAATCTTTTTTTGTCTTCCTCAGGGTTCTCTCCGATAACGGTACCTTCGGGTACTTCACAGCTTTTTTCAATAATTGCTTTGGTGATGCGGCAATTCCGGCCAATGTTAACCTGCGGCAAAATGATACTGTCTTTAACCGTAGTAAACGAGTTGACCCGCACATTTGAAAATACTAATGAATGCCTGATCGTCGCGCCAGAAACAATGCAGCCGCCTGAGATCATCGAATCCACAGCCTGTCCGCGTCGGTCGTCCTCATCAAAGACAAATTTCGCCGGCGGCGTTTGTTCCTGGTAAGTCCATATAGGCCAGGTGGTGTCATATAAATTCAAATCCGGCTTAACGCCGATCAACTCCATATTGGCGGCCCAATAAGCGTCAATGGTACCCACATCGCGCCAATAGCTTTGCTCGCCGCTTTGCAAATCAAGAAACGGATAAGCATTCACCAAATACTTGTCAATGACTGAAGGAATGATGTCTTTGCCAAAATCATGCGATGAATTCCGGGTATCCGCGTCTTTCAGTAATTGCTCCCATAAAAACCCGGCATTAAAAATATAAATGCCCATCGAGGCCAGCGCGGTATTCGTGCGCCCTGGCATTACCGGTGGATTCACCGGTTTTTCGACGAACGCTTTTACCCGGCGGTTGCCATCTACATCCATGACGCCAAAAGCAGTTGCGTCTTTCAGCGAAACTTCGAGACAGCCAATCGTTAGATCAGCGTTTTTTTCAACGTGATCGGCCAGCATCGCCGCATAATCCATTTTGTAGATATGGTCGCCTGCCAATATCAGCACATAGTCAGGTTTGCGCGTGCGCAGAATATCGATATTTTGAAAAATAGCGTCCGCCGTGCCTTTATACCAAGAAGTTTCATCGATACGTTGCTGAGCCGGCATGATATCGACATACTCGCCAAATTCGCCGCGCAAAAAGCCCCAGCCCTGTTGAATATGACGTATCAAAGAATCCGCTTTGTATTGCGTCAAAATGCCAATTTTACGAATCCCCGAGTTGACGCAATTCGACAGCGGAAAATCAATAATGCGAAATTTGCCGCCAAAAGGTACGGCGGGTTTGGCGCGCCAGTCCGTCATATTCATTAATCGTGAACCCCGCCCGCCCGCTAATATCAAAGCGATAGTATTTCGAGTGAGTTGATGAATATTTGGACTTGATGCAGACATTGTATTTCTCCAATTGGGAATAAACTGACAATTAGTTTTGTGTTTGATAAGATTTACTCGACAATCATTCTACTATACTGAGGCATCAAAGTGAAAAAGCGTTCCAATAGTCCTGTTGACTCTGATTTAAGCAAAATCGCAGAATCAACCGCGTCTGAAACTGCCGACTACAGTCCTGCTACCGGCAAAAACTCACTACCAAGCGATCCGAAAACTGCAAAACCAAACGCCAATACCGCCTCAACCAGAGAAGCCGCTCAAGCCGAAAAACCTGCGCTATCGCCAGAATTTCAGCTAGACCAGGATTCGCTAAAAATTAGCGAAGCGCGCCATCATGATCCCTTCTCGATTCTGGGCCGTCATCAACAAAACGATAAGCTTCAGATAAAAGTTTATTTGCCTCATGCTGAAACCGTGCGGCTCGGCCATAACGGGCCTTATTTCAATCGGATCAGCGGCACTGATTTTTTTGTTTATGCCCCCACTTCTAAAGATCAGCTCGACGGCCACTACCTATTATCCTGGCTGGATAAAGACGGCTATCTGCATGAAAATTACGACCCCTACGATTTTGGCATGCAAATCCCCGATTTCGATCTGCATTTATTCAGCGAAGGCAAACACTGGCATGTCTATCAAAAGCTCGGCGCGCACTTGCATGCTGTCAACGGAATTGAAGGAGTTTTATTTGCCGTTTGGGCGCCTAATGCTCAACGCGTAAGCGTCGTCGGTGATTTTAACCGCTGGGACGGGCGCTGCAATCCGATGCGCAATCGGGGCGGCTGTGGTGTTTGGGAAATTTTCATTCCCGGGCTTAAAGCCGGTAGCTTATACAAATTTGAATTACTAAATCGCAATAGCCAAGAAATTTTGGTAAAAACCGATCCTTACGGACAACAGTTTGAATTGCGACCCAACACCTCGTCCATCGTAGTGAAGGAAAACACTTATCAATGGCATGACGATCATTGGATGACCCAACGCGCCCGTCATGACTGGCTGCACCAACCGATGGCCATCTATGAGGCGCACTTGGGCTCTTGGCGCCGCGATAATCAAGGCAACTTTTTAAGCTATCGAGCGCTCGCCATACAACTGGTCGACTATGTCAAGTACATGGGTTTTACTCATATTGAATTATTACCGGTAACCGAACATCCCCTCGATATTTCCTGGGGTTACCAAACAACGGGTTATTTCGCGCCCACCAGCCGGTTCGGCACGCCTGATGATTTCCGGTTTTTTATCGACACCTGCCACCAAAATAACATCGGCGTTATTCTGGACTGGGTGCCGGCGCATTTCCCTAAAGACGCTTTCGCCTTGGCCCGCTTTGACGGCAGCGCTCTCTACGAGCATGAAGACCCGCGCAAGGGCGAACACCGTGATTGGGGTACTCTGATTTACAATTATGGCCGCAACGAAGTGAAAAACTTCCTCTTAGCCAGCGCAATCTACTGGCTTGAAGAGTTTCACCTGGATGGCTTGCGCGTCGATGCCGTAGCCTCAATGCTATATCTGGACTATTCGCGCGAAAGCAACGACTGGATACCCAATATGTATGGCGGCAATGAAAATCTGGAAGCCATCGATTTTCTGCGCGAATTAAATACCGTTACTCATAACCAACATCCCGGTACCGTCATGATGGCTGAAGAGTCTACAGCCTGGCCCCAAGTGACCCGGCCAACCTGGACTGGCGGCTTAGGCTTTTCCATGAAATGGAACATGGGCTGGATGCACGATACGCTGTCTTATATGAGCCAGGAGCCAATACATCGCAAATATCATCACGATCAACTGACTTTCGGGATGCTCTATGCGTTTACCGAAAACTTTGCCCTGCCTTTCTCGCATGATGAGGTGGTCCATGGCAAAGGCTCTTTGATTAACAAAATGCCGGGCGACGAATGGCAGCGTTTTGCCAATTTACGCTTGCTCTATACCTTCATGTATACCTATCCCGGCAAGAAACTGTTATTTATGGGCTGCGAATTTGGCCAAGGCAACGAATGGAGCTCGACCAGCGCACTTGACTGGTATGTTCTGGAATACGCACACCACAAAGGCATCCAGACCATGATTAAAGACCTGAACCATGTTTACAAAACTCATCCGGCGCTGTTTTCACATGACTTTGATCATCACGGCTTTGAATGGATCGACTGCCACGATGTGCAGCAATCGGTCATTAGCTACCGCCGCAAAAACAAATTCGAGGAATTAATCATCGTCCTAAACTTTACGCCGGTGCCACGCGAAAATTATCGCATCGGCGTTCCAGAAGCCGGCACTTATACTGAAATATTCAATTCCGACTCAAAATATTACGATGGCAGCAATATGGGCAACGGCGCCACTCTATCTGAACCAGTGAGTTGGATGAATCATCCGCACTCGATTAATTTAACCTTACCTCCATTAGGAGCCGTAATCTTAAAGCTTTAGTCCGTCCTCTCCAGCATGAAAAAAATATTGTTTGTTACCAGCGAGGCCCATCCGCTGATTAAAACCGGCGGCTTGGCCGATGTTTCCGGCAGCTTGCCGAAAGCGCTGGCCGACTTGTCGCAAGACGTCCGCCTGATCATTCCCAAGTATCAGGCCTTAAAAACCAGCGGCGACGTGCGCTATCTTTGCTCTCTGCGGGTTGATAACAAAAATGTCAAAATTCTTGAAACCCAGATGCCTGACAGCTCAGTTCCCGTATGGCTGGTCGACTATCCTGGTTACTTCAACTACCCTGGCAACCCTTATGTCGACGAAATGGGCGAACCCTGGTCAAATAATGCCGAGCGCTTTGCCTTATTCTGCCGAACTGTAGTTGAAGTCGCCATGGACAGAATTCACCAGGATTGGAAGCCCGACGTGGTCCATTGCAACGACTGGCAAACCGGTCTCATCCCGGCATTTTTATCTTTGGAATACGATAAGCCTGCAACCGTGTTTACGATTCATAACATGGCTTACCAGGGCTTGTTTCCGGGTAGTACCGCGGCTGCGATCAACCTGCCCGGCCAGTTGATGCATCCTTTGGGTTTGGAATTCCATAGCATGCTGTCATTTATCAAAGGCGGACTGGTTTACTCCGATTTCATCACGACGGTAAGCCCAACCTATGCCTTGGAAATTCAATCCGCCGAGTTTGGCTATGGGCTAGAAGGTTTGCTGGACCATCGGAAGGAATTTCTCGGCGGCATTATTAATGGCATCGACATGGACCAATGGAATCCGGAAACCGACCCGTATATCAGTCGGAATTTCAATGCCGCTTCACTAAAAACCAAATCCGTCAACAAAACTGAATTGCAAACCCAAATGGGGCTTCCGCTAAGCCCTAGGCTTCCTCTGTTTGGCTTAATCGGACGTCTCGTTGAACAAAAAGGCATCGACCTGATTATCGACAGTCTAAACGAAATGCTGGCCATGCCTTTGCAGGTTGTCCTGCTGGGCAGCGGGGATAAAGGCTTTGAGAAACAACTATCCGACTTAGCGCAAACCTACCCGGATAAACTTGCCTTGAATATTGGTTACAACGAAGCGCTCGCCCATCAGATCGAAGCTGGCGCGGATATCTTTTTGATGCCGTCACGCTTTGAACCTTGCGGATTAAACCAAATGTACAGTCAGCGCTACGGCACGGTGCCCATTGTCAGAAAAACCGGTGGACTAGCCGATACCGTTATCGATGCCTTACCCGAAACCATCGCCAATGATACCGCAACCGGCATCATTTTTAACGACGCCACCGCCGGTTCATTTCTGGAAAGCGTCAAACGTGCATTGATTTTATTCAGCCACCCTACACTCTGGCAAAAAATCCAGCTGAGTGGCATGAAAAAAGATTTTTCCTGGCAGCAAAGCGCCCAGCATTACCTGGCTTTATACGATAAGTTATAAACCGCGCTGCGGCTAGTGAACACCAATTCAGGCAAGCGTCCGAAGGTTACACGGCGGCGCTGTAAGCCAAACTGAATACCCGCTAGAACTACATTCCGGTATTGTTCATATAGTGCCGGCACGTATTGATGCTGCTTAGGAAACGTGGATGAATGCAATTCAACTGCTGTATGTAGAAAACATCATCTCCCGAAAAAATCGCCAGACCCAGCAACGGTTAAGCTTTTTCCTACTCATCGATAACCTCGGCTATAACAAGCAGATCGATGTGCTCTGGCAGAATGAACAAGGGGCCTGGCATACCTTGCCGGCGGCTTATCATAGCCGACTGAAATCCGGCCGGGAGTATTGGCTGGCGACAGCCCATTTTTCTCTCGGATCCGAACAATCATTGCCCGGAAACATTGAATTCGCATTGCGCTATAAAACTTCAGAGCAGCTATTTTGGGACAATAATCAAGGCCAGAACTACACCAGCCAGGCCGATTCCGGCATTCGCGTTACCGCCGATCGACCGATCCTGCAAATTGGCCTGAACCCGAAATTGACCGTGCAACAGCACTATCTGCCGATTACTGTTGCGATCGACTCGTCTTTAAAAGCAACAAAAGTCACGATTCATTGGACTGACGACAACTGGCGGACGACCCGCAAAACCGCCTGCTACTTCAAGCGCAACTATTGGGATAAAGAGTTTCTCAGCAACGCCCGCAATCCCAACCACTATCGAGTCGGCATCTGGAAAGGCTGGCTTAAAGTCAATCAGGTTTTTCATTTGCAGTACAGCATTTGCTGTGAACACCCCAACGGCGCCATCTGGGACAATAATGGCGGCGAAAATTATCAGTTAAGCCGCGATCCCCTCAAAATTATGATTCTTAACTTGCATTGTTATCAAGAAGATCATCAAGATTTTAAATTTTCCCAAATCGCCAAAGCGGTTAACGATCACGCGGTTGACATTGTTTGTTTTCAAGAGGTGGCCGAGCCATGGAATGATGGCTTGGGGGATTTTGCCACCAATTCGGCAAAGATTATCAACGATCGACTGAAGCAGCCTTTTTTCTTATATAGCGACTGGTCACACCTAGGCTTTGGCCAATACCGCGAGGGCGTCGCCATCTTGAGCCGATACCCCTTGCTGAAACAAAGTTCAAGATATGTCTCTGAAAGTCATGATGTCTACAACATCCACGCAAGAAAAGTCGTGATGGCACAAATTCAAGTTCCGCACATCGGCCTTATCAATATTTACTCGGCGCATTTGAGCTGGTGGGAAGATGGCTTTGCTGAACAATTTAACAGTCTACGGCAATGGGCCGCTGACGAGCAGACTGCGCAGGTCAAAGCTTCGTTGCTCTGCGGAGATTTCAACATCGCCGCTGGCTCGAAAGGCTACCGCCTGGTCGTCGATGGCCATGACTATGAAGACCAGTTTTTAGCGGTTAACTCGCACGGTGTCTTTGAGAAAATATTCCGCGTTAATGACCCTTACTGGCAGCAGTATCTAACTGATGACTACCGTATTGATTATATTTTTTTACATAAAAAAAGTAAGCTTCAGGCCACTTCTGGACAAGTCTTATTTACCGAACAGGACTATGGCAGGGTGTCGGACCACTGCGGCTATTTGATGACTTTCGAACCCCGCACCGACTAAGCGCGGTGAATCGCAACAGTATTAAATGCCTACGAACACAATGGTTTGCCGCTATTAAGTTAATGGCTGTTTTGAATGATAAAGCAGCTTTGTTACGACCTTTCTGAAGCCGGCTATTTAAGAGGTAACTATGCAGTTAGCTGAACATTACGCGACGCCTATACACGGAAATTTGGGCGGTTATTTTTCCCGAGTCAATGATTTCGGCGATTTGTTTTATATCCGCTGGGGCAAAATAGACTTTGATGTTTATTTTGGCGTTCAAGCCAATATTAAAGTGCTGCTCAAGGTCTACCGCGACCATAACATCCGCGAAACTTATATTGTCGATACCGAGGCTTATGATATTAGCTGGGATCGCCATAAGCGCCAGACTCGCGATTTTTATATCCATCCGGTCTCAAGCAATTTCGGCCCAATCAACTGCATCAAATTTTCTTTTATTGTACATCTGCATGATCATTCTATTGCTTCGCACAGCGACTACATATTCATGGACGGTCATCAATTGCAGGACGACAAGCCCCAATACCGAAAAATCAATGGCGAATGGGCCACTGATAACAGCTATCAAACTTATGAGCTCAATGCCGGACAGCTTCAAGGCGATGTTGATTGGTACAATCATCACATCGAATCGCTGAATCTAATTCCAAAGTTTACCAAAGGCCTGCTTTATCATCCTTATCATCCTAAACGTTTTATTCATGACCATATCGATAAGGTCATCCACAGCAAGCACCAAAATCCTGAGCGGCTTTGCACGATAAAAGTCAGCGTCGACTGCATCGACGACTGCGATTTCATCAATCATCTCATTCATGCTCATCACCAAGGCGTCTGTGTTCAATGCATCGTTGACTGGCGCAAGATGACGCTGACGAATAGCCCGAATTATGCCCGCTTGAAACGCTCCGGCATCGAACTGCTCGGCGTTTTTTGCACGCCAAAGCATCATCTGATCGAAGTCGAGCCGGACATGCATACCAAATTTATCATTTTCAACGATGAAGACGCTATCCTGGGTTCATTCAACATCACCTTCGACCGCTGGTGGGCGAACTGGGAATCGGGCATGACTTTTCATTCCAATGGCATCTGCCGCTTGCTGGACAATATCTTTCAAAGCCAGCGCGGCGGCGTTAATCAGAAATACGGTATCGATCCATTAAGCCGTTTCAACTTGTTTTACACTTTCGGCCGCCATACCATACTCAGCGGCAAATATTACCGGCCTCACCATGCGATATTGGCCGAAATTCATCGCGCCCGGCATTCAATCAAATTATGCTTGTTTTTAATCGGCGATCTCTTAGGCGATCACCATGACAGCGTCGTGGATGCGCTGATCCATGCGCATTGCCGCGGCGTTTATGTGCATCTGCTATTGAATGGCCATTTGGCCCGACAAGGTCGGGTCGGTATTGAACGACCGATGGCCGAAGAACTAAACCGGCCGTTGTTACCAGCGGTGCACCGGCTTAAATCTGCCGGCATTCCGGTTGGCCTGGTTTACGGCCAGGATGATCATCGCGTGCCGTATTCCCCAATTCACTCAAAATATTGCATTATCGACGACGCCATCGTTTTGGAAGGCAGTTTTAACTGGTACAACACTTCGGTGTTTTCGCACGATTTAGTCGTTATCGTGAACCATCATGAAATAGCCCAGCCCTATCTTTATGAATTCGAACAGATTCAACGCTCGTTTAGAGTGTACTACTAAAAATGCCTATTTTGTTGCTGACAACAGCTGTAAACCGTTAAGCTGTGGGTCGGACACGGTCATGTAATAATCGGAACTCGTAGCAGGTAATTTATGATCAAGAGACTGTCTATTCTACTTATTTTTTTAGCGCTCGTTTCGCATTATGCCCGGTCCGACGAAGTCATTATCGAAGTCGTTCCGGTCATGAATCGTCCAGCAGCCGAACTTCAACCCTTGATTGAACCCTTATTGGACAATGGCGATAGCGCAATTGCGGACGGATCCAATTTATTGCTCAAAACCGCCCCAAGCCGCCTGCCCACCCTCCTAGCGTTCATAAAAAAGCTTGATACCGGACTCAGCAACCTAATGATTACGGTATTGCAAAGCACCGAGGTTAGCGCCGACGAGCTCAATGCGCAAATCCGAGCGCAACTGTCCAGCCAAGGCCGCCATCCGGGCCAAGTCTACGGCCAGTTTTCAGCGGAATATTATCAAACCCAAAAGCGAAACGCTCATGATAACTTACAAACGATCAGAACGCTGGAGGGCAAACCTGCCTATATTAAAACAGGGGCTCAGGTCCCGGTGCAAAATTATCAAGCCTACAATTCTGGCTATGGTTATACCGGAATAGCGCAATCTACCGAGTTTGTCGAAGCGACCACGGGCTTTGAAGTAACCCCTCGATTATCCGGCGAACATGTCCTTCTCGGCGTCGCTCCGTGGTCAGACCGTTTTGATGCACGTGGCCAGATCCAAACGCAACAAGTTGTATCAACGCTAAAGGTCAATCTGGGCGAATGGGTGGAGTTGGGCGCCAGCGATGAAAGCAGCCAAGGCAGTGGCCAGCGAAACTTGGCGCGCAGCTGGCAGACGCATGATCAGGCTTTGCGTATTTTAATCAAAGTGGACCGCGTCAAATAATGACCGGAAATCATCCCATCATGGCTTTGGCCAAATCGAGAGCGTTCTGCTGCGCCGAATGCTTTCATCAGGAAACAGCCCCTCGATAAATTTTCCGATGACCACTCGCACCCATCCTGCTGAAGCCATCAGCCACAACATTGACAAATGCTTTTTGATCAAACAGCTCAAGCGTTTCATTCGGCCTGAAAATATCTTAGCGACGTCCGAAGCCATGAAACCTTATGAATGTGATGGCTTGTCGGCTTACCGAACGCTGCCCTGGCTGGTCGTTTTGCCAGAAAATGTCGAAGAGGTTCAGGCCATTCTCAAACTCTGTCATCAACAGGGCGTACCGGTGGTCGCTCGTGGCGCAGGCACCGGACTTTCAGGCGGTGCGCTGCCGGTGTCCAATGGCGTTTTGCTTAGCTTGGCCAAATTTACCCGTATTCTTACCATCGATGCCGAAAACCGCACGGCCCGAGTCGAGCCGGGTGTTACCAACCTGGCCGTGTCAACGGCCGCCGCGCCTTATGGCCTCTATTACGCGCCCGACCCGTCTTCGCAAATTGCCTGCACGATTGGCGGCAATATCGCCGAAAACTCCGGCGGCGTGCATTGCCTAAAATACGGCTTGACCGTACATAACTTACTGGCGCTAAAAATGCTTACGATCGATGGCGAATTGATCACACTAGGCGCAGCCGGTCTAGATTATCCCGGCTATGATCTTCTGGCATTACTGACGGGTTCTGAAGGTTTGCTCGGCATTGTCGTCGAGGCGACGTTAAAACTGCTGCCCTTGCCTGAAATGACAGCCACGTTGTTAGCCGTTTTTGCAACAATCGAACAAGCCGGCAGCGCCGTTGCGGAAATTATCGCTTCCGGATTAATTCCAGCCGGTCTTGAGCTGATGGACAATCCCGCCATACGCGCCGCCGAAGCGTTTGTGGGGGCCGGTTATCCAATCGACGCCGCGGCTTTGCTGCTATGCGAAATGGACGGCCTGTCAGCGCAAGTCCAATCCGATATCGCCAATGCTGAAGCTATTTTTCGCGCAGTCGGCGCATTGGACATACGGCGAGCGCTCAATGAAGACGAGCGGAAAAAATTTTGGGCCGGCCGCAAATCGGCTTTTCCGGCCGTCGGCCGTCTATCTCCGGATTATTATTGCATGGATGGTACGATACCCAGACGCCATTTAGCCAAAGTGCTTAACGGCATCGCTGCCTTAGCCAAGCGCTATCAATTACCGGTCGCCAATGTTTTTCATGCCGGCGATGGCAATTTGCACCCCTTGATTCTTTATGATGCTAATCAGCCAGGCGCGCTCGAACAAGCCGAAGCCTTTGGCAACAGCATCTTACAGTTGTGCCTCGATAACGGCGGCACCATCACAGGCGAGCATGGCGTGGGTGTCGAAAAAATCAACCAGATGTGTGTGCAGTTCACAACTGCCGAACTTGCTCAATTACAAGCCGTTAAAGCCGTTTTCGATGCTCAGGGCTTGCTAAATCCGGGCAAAGCCATTCCCAGCCTGCATCGTTGCGCCGAATTCGGCGCACTGCATGTGCATCATGGCCAGTTACCGCACGCCGGCCTTGAACGTTTTTGAATAAATGATGCCATTCGACAGCGATGATTTGTCTGCCCTTTTCCGTGAGCATATCATCGCCGCAATAGCAGGCAGTTATGCCCTGAATCTGCAAGGCAGCGGCAGCAAGAATTTTTATGGCCGTCCGGCGAGCGGTAAGCCGTTGAAGGTCAATGCTCACCAGGGCGTCATTAACTATCAGCCGAGTGAGTTAATCATCACGGTTCGCTGCGGCACCCGGCTTACCGATATTGAAGCGCTAATGGACAAACAAAATCAAATATTCGCCTTTGAACCCCCTTATTTTGGCCCGGATGCCACAATAGGCGGTGTAATTGCGACGGGTTTGTCCGGCCCGCGGCGGCCCTATGCCGGTTCAGTGCGTGATGCCGTGCTGGGCGTTAGGCTGATCAATGGCAAAGGCGAAATCGTTAAATTTGGCGGCGAAGTATTGAAAAACGTCGCCGGCTTCGATATTTCGCGCCTGATGACAGGCGCATTAGGCACCTTAGGCTTATTGCTGGACGTCTCACTCAAAGTTCTGCCACAACCCGAACAGGAATGCACTTTGTTATTTCAGGCGCCGCAAAACCAAGCAATCGTGCAAATCAATGAATGGACACGCCAGGGTTGGCCTTTGTCGGCTGCTTGTCATTATGATAACGGCTTATACATCCGCTTGTCTGGAGCCAAACTTGCTGTTAAGGCCGCACGGGAAAAATTAGGCGGCGAGCGTTTAACGCACGAAGACGCCTGCTATTTTTGGTCGAATCTGCGCGAACACCGCTTGGCTTTTTTCCAGGACGATCGGCCCTTATGGCGCTTATCCCTATCCGCAGCGGCCATGCAGCCAAAACTTGCAGGCGATTGCCTAATCGACTGGGGCGGTTATTTGCGCTGGCTGAAAACCGACGAGCCACCAATTCGAGTGATTTCCGAAGCTCAGCGCCTAGGTGGCCATGCTTGCTGTTTTCGCTCAGTCTCGGGCAGTCAATTTCAGCCTTTGCCGCCCGCTTTGAAAAAAGTGCACCAGGGGCTTAAAATGGCTTTTGACCCTCATGGCGTGTTTAATCCCGGCCGTATGTATTCCGATTGGTAACGATGCAAACCTTGCCCTTCATTGATTTACCCGAACCCTGGCAACAACAAGCAGCGGAAACAATCTTGAGGGCTTGCGTGCATTGTGGCTTTTGTAATGCCGCCTGCCCGACCTACCAGCTAAGCGGCGATGAGCGCGAGGGCCCGCGCGGACGCATTTACTTGATCAAGCAGACGCTCGAAGGCGCGCCAGCCAGCTCTGTCACGCAAGGCCATCTGGACCGTTGCCTGACCTGCCGCGCTTGTGAAATCACCTGTCCCTCCGGAGTCGCTTACGGTCGTTTGCTCGACATCGGCCGTTCCACCGTCGAGCAACAAGTTCGCCGTTCCTTTTTCGAAGCGTTCAAACGGCGTTTTCTCTGCGCTACCCTGCCTTACCCGACACGTTTCGCTGTAGCCATGCAGCTAGCCCAACTCGGCAAAGTCTTTTTACCAAAGCGATTAAGAAGCAAAATACCCGGAAAACCAAGGGTAAAAATCGCGCAAGCGGTATCATTTCACCACAGACAGATTCTGCTTTTAGACGGCTGCGTGCAACCTAGCCTAGCACCCAATGTCAATACCGCTGCAAGCAAGGTGCTAAGCAAACTGGGCATCGCGTCAATCAAGCCAGCCAAAAATGGCTGCTGTGGCGCAATCAGTTATCATCTATCAGACCAACATGCCGCTTTGGCTTTCATGCGGGCTAATATCGATGTCTGGTTACTCTATCTGGATCAAGGCGTAGAAGCGATCGTCAGCACTGCCAGCGGCTGCGGCTTGATGGTCAAGGAATACGCCGCCATTTTCCAGCATGACCCGCTTTATCGCGACAAAGCTCGGCGCATTTCCGCAGCCTGCAAAGACATTGTAGAAATCATAGCCGCTGAAGATCTCACTATAATCAAAGCCAAGGTCACTGGAAAACTCGCTTTTCAATCACCCTGCACCTTGCAGCACGGTCAGCGCCTCAATGGCGCGGTCGAATCTCTATTAAAAAAACTGGGATTTGAATTGACCCCCGTCAGCCATTCGCATCTGTGCTGCGGATCGGCTGGCGTCTATTCGCTGCTTCAGCCGCAATTAGCCGAGCGCTTACTACAAAACAAGCTGGCTGCGCTGGAAGGCGGCCAGCCCGACATCATCGCCACGGCTAACATTGGCTGCCAGATTCATCTTCAGAGCAAAGCCTCGAAGCCGGTCAGTCATTGGATTGAACTGCTAGCGGATGAATCGAGTTAACTGCATTGGCAATTACAAAAAGCTCTCTGGCCTTCTCAATTAACTCGATCTCATTAGCCTTCCAGGCTAAAAGCTAATATTGCCTTGTACCCATATTTTTTGCGTATCGGTGGTGCCGCCAAAGCTATCAGCATTGTAATTGGCATATTTAGCCAGCAGCGAATAATGTTTGCCAAATTTTTTGACCGCTTGAAAATCCCATTCCTTACCGAACTGGTTTTTTCCGGTGTCATCGGTAAAATCATGATAAACGCCGGTTAAGATCAAACTGCCTCGATCCAGCGCCACGATAACCGTCCCAAACACATCCCGGATACCATCGGCCGGCGTCGTCAGGAACAAATCCGCCCAACCTTGAAAAGCGTGATTGGTGCCTAATGGCGTGTCGAAGGTTTTATTGGCGCCATAGCCATTGAGCTGTTCTACTGCACCTTGCAGCGTAACATTGTAAGCCTGCAAACCGCCCATAAAATTGAATCGATCCGCTTCGTACTTGGTCGGGCCATGGCCATAATCGCGCTGGTTACTCCATTCGGCGGTATAGAGTAGACCGTAATTGTCGCTAATCTTGATTGAGTCGCCCAGCTTATTGCAGCAGGTGGCCCGAATACCGTAAGTCTGGCTCGACTTTTGAAAGTTTTCGCTTTCCCGGTAATCCAGCCAGTAACCGTAACCGATTATGTTGCCGTAATCGCCCATTTTGTAATTGACATTCAATATCGGCGCATCGATGTTTTCAGTTGTCGCGGTAAAGGTTTGAACATTACCGATAAATCCGGCATTGACCGTCAAACCCAAAATTTGTTGATTTTGGTGCGTGAGTAAGACCGAATCGAACGTGGTTTCCATCTGCCGCCAACCGACATTGCCGATAAAGCGGTCGTCATCGAACTTGATGCGTTGACGTCCACCTTTGATCACCGTATCGGGAATACCGGAATAACTGATCCATAATTGATTTAGCTCACTTTTTTCCGGATCGGCCACGGTTGAATAGGTAGTATTACCGTTACGCGTGCTATTGTAATCATCCTGCATGGCCAGATTGCCTTCCCATTCGGCATAGCCTTGAAAGCCATAAACCGTTGGTGACAAGAGTCCGGCGCGCAAACGCGCGGTGTTGGCATTGGCCGTACGCGGATTCGGTGTCGGTCCTTTATCCTGATCAACATTCTCCCAGCGATAATTCAAATCCAGTTTAACGGCGCCCTTGTTGCCATAATGATAAAAATTCAGCGCGTCTTCGATCGATTGCGTCACGCCAACCGCCGAAGCCGGTCCGCTGGCAGCCGAAGCGGTCAATAAAGCCGCCGACAATAACATTTTGGGTTGTTGCTTGAACATAAAGTCTCCTTAGAAATAAGGCCGTTCTCAATGCGTATGCTCGCATTCGGCCAGAAAGGTTAGTAAACTTTCGCGATAATGGTAATAATCCGGATGGGTCAGCAAAGCCTTACGACTGCGCGGCCGGGGTAAATCGATCGTGGCGATTTTACCGATTTTTGCCCGCGGCCCGTTGGTCATCATGACCACGCGATCCGCCAGCAATATCGCCTCGTCCACATCATGTGTCACAATAATAGCGGAAACGTGTGTTCTTTCCCACACTTCCATCAATACTTCCTGTAACTCCCAGCGTGTCAACGAATCCAACATGCCAAAGGGTTCGTCTAATAACAGCAATTTGGGCGATAACGCAAAAGCCCGTGCAATACCGACACGCTGGCGCATGCCATTGGACATATCTCGGGCTTTCTTATGCAAGGCCCCTCCCAAACCCACACGCGTCAAATAATATTCAACGATGTCATCGCGTTCCGACCGACTGGCATGAGGATAAACCTTATCGACGCCAAGTTTGACATTTTCAAAGGCCGTCAACCAGGGAAACAAACTTGGGGCTTGAAAAACCACGCCTCGGTCAGGACCGGCATAATCGATCTCCCGGTTGTCGAGAATAATGCCGCCTTCAGAAATGCTGTTTAAGCCCGCCGTCATCGATAGCACGGTCGATTTACCGCAGCCCGAGTGACCAATAATGGAAATAAATTCGCCTTTTTTCACTTTCAGATCGAATCCGTCGACCACTTTGACGGTGCTATTACCATCCGGTGTAGGGTATATTTTTGAGACTTGCGAAAACTCCAAATAACGCGGCCGTCCCAAATCATGTTGCGCCGGTTTCAAAGCCGAAAGGTCTTGCATCCAGTCATTACTGGTATTAGGCCTAACGGCCGGCAAAACCACTTTATCCAGCCCCAGGCTATGGGTCTTATCCATGCCTACCGACATTAAATAGCGGGTGATTTCGGCGCGTAAGCGTTTGAAGCGTTCGTCCTGATTTAACGCTGTTCGGTCTCTCGGCCGCTCAATCGGAACCGGAAAGGCAGGCCCGAAGGTGGCCTCTGGTCCTGGATTCAACGGAATCACACGATCGGCCATATAAATGGTTTCGTCAACATCGTTGGTAATCAATATCACAGTTTTTTTATTTTGTTCCCAGATATTCAGAATTTCATCTTGCAAATTCCCTCGCGTTAGCGCATCAAGCGCGCTAAGCGGTTCGTCAAGGAGCAAAATATCGGGGTCTGCCGCCAATGCCCTGGCAACATTGACACGCTGACGCATGCCACCTGATAACTCAGCCGGCTTTTTGTCCAATGCCGAACCCAAATTAACCATGCGCACATATTTTTCAGTATGAGCCTTGCGTTGCTCTGGCGTCCAATCTTTAAATATTTCATCGACCGACAAAGCCACGTTTTCAAAAACCGTTAACCAAGGCATCAGGGCGTAATTCTGAAATACCACGCCGCGATCAGGCCCCGGTCCGTTTATCGCCTGTCCTTGTTTGACTATTGATCCGCTGTCCGGCTGAATTAAGCCCGCTAAAGCAGATATCAGCGTGGTCTTGCCGCTGCCTGAAAAGCCGACAATCGCAATAAACTCGCCTGCTTTAATCGATAGATTAATATTTTTTAAAATTGTAACATTGCTTTTCCCTTCGCCATAGGATTTACAAAAATCCTTTATTTCCAGTAACGGCAAACTAGCGTCATTGGAAGGTAAAGCGGGTTCAACATGGTTGCCAACGTCAACCACTTTAAGTTTTTCCGAGTTCATCAACCATTCCTTATAACGTTTTGCCAAATGAAAATGTGTTTTGCAGCGAGAGCATGATGCGATCCAGGATGAAGCCGATGATGCCAATCGTGAAAACAGCCACCATGATTCGCCCCAATGAGTTGGAACTGCCGTTCTGGAACTCATCCCAGACGAATTTTCCAAGCCCGGGATTTTGCGCCAGCATTTCTGCGGCAATCAGCACCATCCAGCCTACCCCCAACGATAATCGCATACCGGTAAAAATGTATGGTAACGATGACGGAATAATAATTTTTTGAATCTGCGTGCGCCAACTCAGGCGCAAAACCTTGCCAACATTCACCAAATCTTTATCGATCGAAGACACGCCCACAGCTGTATTAATTAAAGTTGGCCACAACGAACATAAGGTAACCGTAATGGCTGAAGTTAAGAATGATTTTTCAAACCAGGACTCTTCGGTGACAACATAAACTGCGCTCACAACCAGCGTGACGATGGGCAGCCAAGCCAAAGGCGAAACCGGTTTAAAAATCTGGATCAAGGGATTAATCGCCGCGTTAACAACCGGGCTCATGCCACATAACAAGCCTAAGGGTACCGCAATTAAGGTCGCAAGAACAAAACCCGCAAATACCGTACACAAACTGGTAAAAATTTTGTCCAAATAAGTGGCTTGGCCATTATAAGGGCGGTATTTGATGGTCGCGCTCGGGTCCTCAGCAAGCTTTTGTTTATTCCGTTCTTCCTGGCGGAGATAATAGTCGGCTTCTTTTTGCTTTTCAGCGTAATGCTCCGCGATTAAACCGCCGGCTTCTTGCCAAACTTGAAACGGGCCTGGAATGGCCCCCAAACTGGTATTGACTTGAGCAGCAGAAAAATTCCACAGCCCCAAAAACAGGATAAATGCAGTAACTGGCACACCGATAATAAGAAGCAGCTCTCGAATTTGCTGAGTTGGATTTTCGCCAGCCGCCATTTTTACCAAAGGAATGAACCAAGTCAGTCCAGTGATCGTGAAAAATTTAATTAATTGTTTATTCATCGCATTACTCGTTTTTTTAACAACCCAACCTATAGTTGATTGATCCATGATCTGCTTTAGCCTAATCGTAGGCTCCAACCTTGCCTGTTGTTTAAAAAAGGCGCTTCCCTGCACCAAAACGATATCCTTATCGGTGAACGGCACACCTACCTAGCAAAACAGAAAATTTAACGACCCCCTATCACTCATCAGATTTCGACATTACCCTGTTTGTTCGGCGCTCCTGCCGCCGTTCCTTTGCCCAATTTTGAGAGTGATGAGAATATTCAAAAGCCCCCCCTTTTTCCGCAGTTATTCGACAACCTTGCCAGCAACTATTTTTTGCTTACTTTTCAGGCCAATCGCAAATTGATTCAGGTAGTCGTTCGGCTTTGTCGCATCGAAAGCAATGCCGTCGATAAAGTCAGCCTGCGGTGGCTTGAAGCCGGTTTCGTTTTCTGGCGGAAAATCACTTGCTTTAGCTTTGCCTTCGTTAATCAAAGCCTTTGCAGCGGCGCGATACACATCGGGACGGTAAACTTTTTTAGCGGTTTCCAGATACCAGCTATCCGGTTTCGCTTCATTGATTTGGCCCCAGCGGCGCATTTGCGTGAGACTCCAAACTGCATCACTGTAATAAGGGTAAGATCCGTGATGGCGGAAAAATACGTTGAAATCAGGCAATTCGCGTTTATCGCCTTTTTCATACTCAAATGTGCCATTCATACTGTTGGCAAGAACTTCATAATCAGCGCCCACATACTGTTTTTGCGACAGCATTTCGACGGCTTCATTGCGGTTTTTATTGTTTTCGGCATCCAGCCACATCGAAGCTCGAATCAAGGCCTTAACAACCGCAATATGTGTTTTCGGATTTTTATCAGCCCAACTTTGGGTCACGGCAAAAATCTTTTCAGCGCTGTTTTTCATCAACTCATAGTCGCTGATGACCGGCACGCCAATACCCTTAAATACGGCCTGTTGATTCCATGGCTCGCCGACACAATAACCGACTATCGTTCCGGAATCCATCGTAGCAGGCATTTGTGGTGGCGGGGTTACCGACAGCATCGCTTCGGCGTTGATCTGTCCCGAGGTGTCAGCGGCTGGCTCATAAAAGCCGGGATGAATCCCGCCGGCAGCTAACCAGTAGCGCAACTTCATATTGTGCGTACCGACTGGAAAAGTCATTGCCATATTGAAAGGCTTGCCTTCACTCTTGTATTTTTCTAAAACCGGCTTCAAAGCATCCGCTTTAATCGGATGTACGGGCTTGCTGTTTTGCATTGGAATTTGCGGCTTCATCTGTTTCCATACGTCATTGGAGACGGTGATCGCGTCACCGTTCAAGGTCAATGTAAACGCGCTCACTAGGTCAGCTTTCGTACCAAAACCGATGGCCCCGCCAAAGGGTAAAGTCGCCAGCATGTGCGCACCATCTAATTCGCCGCTAACGACGCGATCAAATAAAACTTTCCAGTTAGCCTGCGCTTCCAATTGAACCGATAAGCCTTCATCATCAAAATAACCCTTTTCAAACGCTACGGCTAAGGGCGCCATATCAGTCAATTTGATAAATCCGAACTTCAAACTGTCTTTTTCAATTTTTTCTTCGGCGGCAGCAGAGCCAAAAGGCGTTAGAATGGCAACTGAAATAATTAAAGACGACACAAAAAACAACTTACGAAATGATGATAAATTTTCCACTCGCATCATAGGTGACCTCATTAAATTATGTAGACGCCGGCTGGAATTAATTCTGCGCGGCTTCTATTTTTAGGAAGCAAGTTCATTTATGAACTAAGTTAGACTCCATTTACAGAGCTTACTCAATATTAAGCAACTCTTATGCCACGACTAAATATTCATGTTTTTATATATATCTATCAGTTAGTTAAGAATTTTTTTAGGGATTCTTTAGAATCTCGATCGTTTCTGCTCCACGCATCAAAAACGTGCGCAAATCAATTTCTTGCACCAAATCCGTTAACACTGCGAGTGACCGGTTTAAAACTAAATGCCTATTAATAATCTACAGGTTATTTTCGAGATGAACTGCTTCCTGTCTGGTTTTCAAGACTGTCGACAGCAAGGCCGATGTTTGCTCCCGGCAACATCGGCATTTTCCCCATCCCTGGCGGTCAGATGCTGTCGCCAAGGCTACAAGATGTATTCACGCCGTGTCTTGAAGGCCAGACAGGAAAGCTACCTGCAGTAAAGTTGATAGCCATGTAAAACTATTAACCGATATTGGATAATCAACGGCTAGTTAGCGCAAATCTCTGTTGCGTTATCACTAGCTGACAACTTTTTGAGAACGCTCATGCCTATCCAAACTTTCAAAAAATTTTCCAGCCTCAGTCTTAATCGATTCCCGCTGATCTTGTTAATGGCTGTTTCAACAAGCCTTGCAGCGTCTGAGGCCGACAAATGGTCGAGCGTTAAAACGCCTTCGGCCGTCAGCAACAAAGCTCAAAGCATTGGCGCTTACACAGCGGGCTGCCTGGATGGCGCTGTCGCTTTACCCGAAAATGGCACAGGTTTTCAATTGATGCGCTTATCAAGAAAACGTTTTTTTGGCCATCCTGAACTTAAACTATTTATCGAAAATCTGGGTTTGCAGGCTTCTCAGCAACAGTTGGGCACGCTGCTGATTGGAGATTTAGGCCAAGCCCGAGGCGGCCCGACTTTGTCAGGCCATCGTAGTCACCAAACAGGGCTGGATGTCGACATTTGGTTTTTGCGCTCAAAACAAGCCAATACGCGCCTGCTTAGTTTTACCGAGCGAGAAACTTGGAATGCGCCGTCGGTTGTGCAAAAGGGACTAGATGCCATCAATTTTTCGCACTGGTCGGTAAGCAATGAAAAGATTCTTAAGATGGCCGCGCGCATGCCAGAGGTTGATCGCATATTCGTACATCCCAGCATCAAACAGCAGCTTTGCAAGTACCAAGTGAAGCGGGATTGGCTAAGAAAAATCCGGCCTTGGTGGAAACATGACGATCACTTTCATGTCCGTTTAAAGTGTCCTGCACAAAACATTTATTGCCAAGACCAAGAACCTTTGCCTGCCGGCGATGGTTGTGACGCTTCTTTAGCCTGGTGGTTTTCGGCAGAAGCCAAAGCCCCTGCGATAAAAAAGATTGAGCCAGAAAAGCCTACCGTTTTACCAATTCTGTGCCAGCAAATATTGAACAATTAAAATTGGAACCGATATCCCAAAACTGGCTAATACTGTGACCGTTTGACGAATTTACTTTAAATCTTAACTATAGTTACGATCGATCCCCGTTTCTTGATGAATGCGACGGACTGTCACCGAGTTTGCTTAGCTTGTGAACGTTAAATAAGCAACCCAAAATAAGCTAAACCGGTTTTTTAAAACTTATTCTTGGAAAAACTGTTATGAACAATCGTCGTAACTATTACCGTATTTTGCACGTTCAACCGGAAGCGCCTCTCGAAATTATCAAAGCCAGTTACCGCAGTTTGATGACCAAATTAAAAGCGCATCCTGATCTCGGTGGCGATCATGAAACAGCTGTGTTAATCAATCAGGCCTACGTTGTGCTCAGCGATCCTAATAAGCGCAGGCAATACGATCAAATGCTGCAGACTCGCAAATACTCACAATCTGGAAGAGCAACGCAACATCGCGGCAATGATTCTGCCGAGCCATCCGTCAAGACCAATGCTTCAAACGTAAAGTCCAATCCCAAGAGTCAGCAAGCACGTACCGCAGGAAGCCACCAAAAATGTGTGTTCTGCGGCACAGCCACGTTTCTTGCGCCCAAAAGCCCTAAACATTGCAGCGCCTGTTCAAGTCCTTTGGAGCCAGCACGCACCGCGGCAAACGGGCGGCTGCGTGAAATCTTCGGTCGACGCACTGCGCCTCGTGTCGCCAAAGCTGGCGCGCTGATGATCTATCCCCAATGGCCGCACAATGGCTTTGCCGCCCGCTTGCGCGATCTTTCGCCCTCCGGAATCAGCATGTTAACCCATTATGGCGCGCGTGCTGGCCAAATTCTAAAACTGGATTCGGCTCATCTGAAGGGCATCGCCCATGTTGTTTCGGTAAAACCGAACGGCGCGCACTTCTCTGTGCATGCCTCGCTTCTCACCGCAGAGTTTGTCAGCAAATCGGGTACTTTCGTAGCTGAAAGAGCCTGATAAATCACCTAAACTACTCAGCCATCCTTCAATAGACTCAGGGTTACGCCCGCCGAAAGCTTCGCGAAGAAACGTTTTTTCTGATCAAAGCTCTCGTCGCGAAGCGGTATTGAAAACGCATCAATACAACGAGCAGAGTCAACGCAAACAATAACAAGCCGCATAAAGTAGCTAGCCTGTTTTCTGCAAACCAAGAAAAAATCGATACTGCTAAATAAACGACAGGGGATAACTCATACCAAGCTTTTTCGAACATGTTTTATACCTCTAGGTAAATTAGTAATAGACAACAATTACTAATCAAAAACCGAGCCAACAATAATAATCCTTTATAATCATTAGCATAAGAAGAAAACATAAAATACAAGAAGGCATAAGACATGACACAAATGACAATGCGTCAGGCCTTTTTGCCAAAATTGACAGGTAGAAGCGGCGCAGAACCGCTTAGACGAATGCTTTAAACACTGCGAGTTTCACTGCAATAACGCTCCAGCTCACGGGTAGCGGCCTTTTGAAAAGACGGGTTAGCTATTTTCACCCAAAAATTCATGACAAAGTAGCCATACGGCATTTTGGGCCCCTGATCTGAGTAACCAATCTGATAAAAACGCTTTTGCTCATTTTCGTGATGACCAATATGATGGGATAAACCTATCAAAGCATAACGAGTCATTTGTGAATAATTGACCCAGCCATAAGTGTTTGCATACCTTGGATCTTCAAGCCCCCAATGTTGAAAATAATTTACCGCCTCAAGTATTCGGACAGCGGCGAGCGCCTGATACAAAAACATGAAGGCCGCCAGCCAACCATAAAATACGACAATCAACACCAAGCCCGCCAATTCAACCAAAAAGCCTTGAAAAACCTGATTTTTAACTATTTTCATCAGAACGAAAGCGGTTTTGTCCACACCTAACCTATCTTGTTCCGAATGCCAGGCATAACGCACATGACCCCAGCATACACGGCGCCAATAATCATTAAAACTCTCGCCTAAGCGCGCCGTCGCAATATCGTCTGAAAGCCCCATACTTTCATGATGCCCGCGTTTATGAGTAATCACAAAATGCTCATAGCACACTGTATAAAGCAATAAACGCCCCAAAAATTGCACAGTCGATTGCGGCCGGTGAATCAACTCATGAGCAACAACAATGCCTGAAGTACCCGAACTGGTGCCTACCAAAAAACGGATCACAATCAGACTAACAGCGCCGACAACGAAATCATGTCCAGTTTCCCAGCGGATTTGGCTGACATAATTAAGCATTAAGGCAATATTGACAAATTGCAATACCGACAAACTATACAAGATTGCATCATAGCTAGCAGGACTCCAATTCGGACTTGGTTTAGGCTTGATCTCATGACTACGCCAGTCAAGCAATAAAACTAGCCAAAACGGCGTAGTCCAGATGAAGGACGAGATAACGCCATGAGCGCCTGTCAGCAAAAAAGACAAAGAGCTCAGCGGAAGTACAAAGGCCAGCCAATAACTTAAACGCTCTAACATAAGGCAGATCTGGCTAAGCCGCGGTTGAAGCCGTTATCAACCGGTTTCGTACCGGCTTCATTAGATAACTGGCGACTAATGCCCATTTAAAACGGCTACTGGCAATTGCCAATGAGCGATAGCCGTAATAAATCCGATGCCATTGCGCTTGCATTTCCTTGTCGCCAAATTGCGCCAATATCTTATCTAGATAAAGCTGAATGGTCCGTTTTGCCAATGCCGCATGACCTGAACCGAGATTATCGATCGAGATGTGCACATTCACAATAGCCGGATCAATGCCCCAAAATTTAAGCTCATCAGCCAGGCGCAAATAAACCCTCCCCAAGCCGCTCAGCTCTATCGCCATATTCAAACCCAACAACTCTGGAAAGAAAGTGCTCGGTGATTGTGAAATCGCTAACAAATAAACCGGAATATCAAAAGCGCTGTCCAGAAAAGCGGGGTGACGACTGAATTCCAGGCTATTTATCGGTGGCGTTTTGATCTGCAAGCTTTCCAGTAATTGCTGATAAATATAAGGGTGATTTTGCGCAGTTACGCCCCTACCGATTTCATCGATATAGATCTGGTATAAGAAATCCACAGCCTCACCCTCTGCAGTATAGAGCATACGATGAATCTGCTGCAGCCAGCAACCATCAATCAGTATGGCCGGAGCCAATTGTTCAATGCCAAAACAATAAGCCGCTTTGGATAACTGTGGTTTATCTTTTAGCGGCTCATAGCTATTCACTTCTGCCTGATAAAGTTCATTGATAAAACGGTCGAAGGCGGAATGGCTATAATGCTTAAAAGGCAAGCGCGAAAACAATTTTGCCCAAAACAGCACGCGTTGCGCTTTTTGCTTAGCTGGCATCAGCACATCGGGAAATAATTCGGCATTAACCAAATAATAATAAAGCTCTCGATTTTTCAGCTTCGCAAAATTAATCTCGGCGCGGGCATCGCTTGTCAATAGCAAAGGCGGCGGCTCATTTTTTATTCGCACGCTTTGTTCCTGGCTTTTTTCCGCCGCTGAGTCATCACGAATCCAGGCCTTAAGAATATCTTTTTCGCGTTCATTCATGACACCAAACATTGGCCCGTTAAACTCGAACAGCTTGACTAAACGACTGGCTTCTGGCTGTTCAGAATTGATATAAGCCGAATGTTTTAACGCCGCTAATAAATCGGCATCGCTTAATGAGCTCTCTTTAAACCAATCATCCAGAGATTTTCCGGCCAATAGAACTTTGCCGTGATGACCAATCGCCGCAGCCGCTTTCTGCCGGAGCAATTCAGCCATGGCCTGACCAGGCGAAAGCGCCTGCTGCAATTGAATCTGCTGTTGTCGCCAACAATTTTTTTTAAGGCGCTGATACAACCAAAAACCTGTCTGTATACGACGCCAAAAATGCTTAGTCTGCCCAGGAAAACCAGCGCAGTAGTCACGTACAACTTGACTCACAGCCGATAACTGAGCATTCAGCAAATTTTTTCGGCGCAAGCAAAATTGACTTAAAGCGTAATTTAGCGGCGTGTTGTCTTCCGCCAGCGCATAACCAATAAAAACGGGATCATGACAACACGCTAGGGTAAAACCCAACAGCTCAGCGAAAAAAAACCGAGGAAAAACCGAAAACGTCTGTTGAAAAACCGCAAATTCAAAATAACAGTCGGCAATGGCTAATTGCTGCGCAAAGGCCCAGCTATGAAGTACCGGTAAAGGGTATCCCGCCGATAATAACAAGCCTTGATAAAGCTTATGATAGGATGCGTGCTGCATCGCTAAATTGATAGCCAGCAAGTTAACCGCGAAAGGCGATTGACTGGTAGCCGCCTGAGAAACCGACATTAACCAGCAAGGCTCGGTGAGCACAATAGGCGCCATCTGCAGTAAGCCTCCTTGACCGCTTATGTCATTCTTCACGGCCTGGCCTTGCGCATGTTCAAGCAATCTTTCAATCGCAGGCGTTTCATCGGTATTTGCCAAATAGTCTGAACACTGATAACGGGTGTCATCCAAACCCTGTTTTAGATAATGATAGGCAAGCGGCATGACCTCAGGGTACTCGCTGATTTGCATCAACTGGTAAAACAAATGTCGACTGCTCGGCGGATAGCTGGATGCCGCATGGCAAAGGGCTCCCGAAAATACCGGCCGTTGGCAAGGATTGAAAACATCGTTTAACTCATTCATCCTGGCGTTTACGAATTAAATAATCGTTGACCACTAAGACATCGAGTCCTGTCGTCAAAAAAACCGCCAGCGCATCTTCAAGACTATGCACCAAAGGCTTACCCATCACATTAAAACTGGTGTTCAGCAACAAAGGCACCTCCGTCAATCGGTAAAAACTCAAAATGAGCTGATAAAAACGCGGATTCCACTCTTTTTTGACCGTTTGCAAGCGGCCAGTTCCATCAACATGACAAACAGCGGCAATTTTTTTCTGCATCGCTTGGCGAATAAGCAAAGTCTTATCCATATACGGCGATTCTTGATAATTTTCAAAATAATCCTCGCCATATTCATGCAGGATGGCAGGCGCAAATGGGCGAAAACGTTCTCTGAATTTTATCTTTTGATTAATCAGATCCTGCGTTTCGGCATAACGCGGATCAGCCAGAATGGAGCGATTACCCAGTGCCCGAGGCCCAAATTCAGCTCGACCCTGAATCCACCCGACCAGTTGCCCTTGCGCCAGACATTCTGCGGCCGCATGGCAAATAGTATCCGGCAAATGCTGAATAATCAGCGTGCGATGAAACCTTATAAGCTGCTCTACGGTTTCATTGCTAATGCTGGCGCCCAAATAAGGGGACAATAGTTGAGGCTTCTTAACAAGCAAAGCTGGCTGATGTTTTTGTGCGGCCAGCCAGGCGGCACCCAATGCGCAACCATCATCAGCCGGCGCCGAAGGAATATGAACTTGTGTAAATGCGGTACGGCTGGTTATTTGGCCGTTATACGAAGAATTCAACGCACAGCCGCCGGCCAGCACCAAATGCCCGAACTGAGTAACCTGGTGCAAATGATTCAACAAGCGCGTCATCAGATCGACAAAGAAAACCTGGCCGGTATAGGCAATATCGGCTGCTTCTTCCAGAGCCTGATCAGCGTTAGTTTTAAATCGCTTTAATTGAGCCATCTTTTCAAACAAATGGTCTGGATGATGCCTGCAATCAAAGCCATTGACTATAACCGTGCTGTGCAATAACTCGTAAAAGGCCGGATTGAGCTTGCCATACGAAGCTAGCCCCATGACTTTCCATTCCTCGCCTTTAAGCCAGTCAAAGCCGCATAATTCGGTAATTTTCATGTAATACAAGCCGAGACTCGCCGTTGCAATGCCTTTCGTTTCGTGCAGCAACTCCAGTTTTTGATTCTGATAGCGATAAAAAGCCATCGCCCCGTTTTCGCCAAAAGAATCAATCACCGCGCAGGCAGCCTCATCAAAAGGACTGCTGTAACAGGCCGCAGCGGCATGCGTCAAATGATGCGGAAAATCAGCAAAAGCAATGGAACAAGAGGGGTAATATTCTCGAATAATACGCACCAAATTAACGCCCGCTTTCGCAATACTGGTGCGCTGACAGGCCATCATGTGATGCAGTTGATAGTTTTCTAAAGGCGAACGGAGTTTTTTTATACCGGTTCTTAATAATCCTGGCGCGGTTAAAAAACCCAGACGAGAAACCAAATTCTCATAAAACGGACGTTTTTTCCGCCAATTGATTGCAATAACGAATGTGTTAGCATCAGCGCAATACCGTTCTAGCAATACCGGCAGATAAAACAGCTGGTCCGGCTCATTGTTTAACGCCCGCTTATTTTGCAAATGGCGCTCGGTGGCTTCAGCAAATAAAACCTCGCCTTGATCATTCATAATGGCCAGCGCAGGATCGTGATAAGTGACTGACAGACCGAGGTAGTATGTTTTTGTGCTGCCCATTGATTTATCGTTATTATTATTTTGCAATGATCCAGCGAGAGCTTCCGCTGTTTTTTTATCTTACCTCAAGCCCGTTGATTTGTGTTATTTTTCGGTAAATACCAGGCAACTGCCAAGGATTCAAAATTGTTGTTCTGCATCCAGTTAACAGCGCTCAATTGTTATGCTGCATAGGAGCAATAACTTCTAATGCTTTGTTTTCATCAATCATTTGAATTTTTTTCTCCATTCATTAACTAACTAAGCAAAGAAAATACAACTTAATAACTGTTGGTAGCCGATCGTTTTTGAGAAAAAATATGAAAAAAGTATCTTACTTTTCAAAACTAGTCGGTTGTTTTATTGTGTTATCGTTGTTGTTGATATTGCACATTACTCCTCTTCCGATTTTGGAAGTGATAATCTTGTACGTGATGATTGCTCGACCTTTGTGGTTTAAAAACCTGGTTGATCAGCTTTATGAACGATAACACGGATTGTACAACATCCTGCTAAACTCGCCGTCTCGCCTTACAGTGAATCAGCCTGTATTTCCCAGCCTGACCACTAAAACCGTTGAAAATGGAATCAACCGTTCAATTAACGCTTCTTTTGTTTATAAAATCGAGAATTAGAAGTGACCTCATGCAGCGCACAAATTGACGACCTGGTCAAAATATTGGAAATATCGCGCCATCTTGTATTAAACCAGGATCTGCAGGCGCTTATTAGACAGATCGAACAGGCTGCCGTTACGGTGCTCAATTGCGAACGGGCTACGGTTTTTATGTACGATGAAAACGCCGACGAGTTGTTTAGTTTGCTGCTCGATCGTCCGGAAAAAATCCGCATCCCTTCGAATTGCGGCATTGCTGGCATTTGCTTCCGGCAAGGTGTTATCGTTAATGTGCCGGATGCTTATCAAGATCCGCGCTTCAATAGGTTAATCGATAGGGCAACCGGATTCAGAACGCGTGCTATTTTGGCCGCCCCCTTATTCGGTGACCAACAAAAAGTTCTGGGTGTGCTGGAAGTGCTCAATAAACAATTCGGCACTTTTGAAAAAGGCGATGAGTTTTTGCTTGAAGTACTGTCTGCGCAATGCGGCGTCGCTATTCACAGGCAGACATTAATCGAGGAATTCGCTGAACGCAAGCGTTTGCAACAGGAGTTGGCCATTGCCCGGGACATCCAAAAAAGCCTCCTACCAGCTTCAGCACCCGCCATTCCCGGTTACGACATAGCCGGCTGGAGCCAGTCCGCAGAGGAAACCGGCGGCGATTTTTTCGATTTTCATGTAAAGTCCTCTGCTAATTTATTGATGATCCTGGCCGATGTGTCGGGACATGGCGTCGGTTCGGCTTTATTAGCGGCAGAATGTAGCGCATTGCACCGAGCCATTTTTTTGTTAATCGAAGATTATCGCCTAAGTTTATCTCATCTTAACTCTATGCTTTGCCGGAATATTCCTGGCGACAGGTTCATAACCGCTTTCGCAGGCTATCTAAATGCCCGTACTCATGAATTTAGTTTTTTGTCTGCCGGTCATGGCCCTGTTTTCTTGTTACGGAATCAGCAAGGCCGTATCGATACTTTACCGGTCGCCAGCGTGCCGCTCGGCATTATGCCGAATGCCGGCTATGATGACTGGCAAGCCCTCTCGCTCAATCCAGGAGATACACTGGTCGCATTAACCGATGGTTTTTTCGAGTGGGAGGATAGTTCAGGACACTGTTATGGCCCTGAACGGGTTTGTCAGAGCATATTGCGCCATGCAGGACTGCCGGCCGCAAGAATGATCGAAAATATACACCGGGATTTACTGAATTTTATAAAGGGAACCCGGCAGCAAGATGATCTGACAGCGGTTGTGATTAAAAAACTGCCATGAAGCAATCCAGTGCAATTTAGCCATAACCCGTAAGCATTGAGACAAGACCAAACGTGAGCACATTGCAGTGACAGCCGGAGTCATGACCGGTGATAATTTTTTCTCGATTATAGAATCGTAACGCTCTACTTGTATCGATGACTCCAATCAAATGTGCGAACAAAGACATTTTGGGCTTTCGTCAATGTCAGTTTAGGCCTTTTATTTTTCAACAAAATCAAAGCTTCTTCAATTGTTGAAACCTGGCCCTGCTTCAATAGCAATAAAGCGGCAAATAATCCGCTTCGGCCATGGCCTTGTGCGCAATGGATATAAGTCACGCCTGCCAGCAACTTATCCATCGCAGTCAATAAGGCCTTTTTATCTGGGACGCCGCCATCCAAAATCGGCAACGAAATATAGTTCAAACGGCCAATAAGCGCTTTCGGCTCAGAAAATTCAGCGGTTAGATCAACATAATTGACTACGCCGACAGGATATTCGGGATGAACTAATCGGCGCCCGATAATGATCGACTCCGTTATCCAATCATAAGCATGCTCGTTGATCAGCCGTTGCACGATATGCCAAATTATTAAGGTATACAAAAAAAAAGGCAGATAAAGCAACTGCGCCCAAAGCGCAAAGCGCCCCGAAGTGTTTTTGCCATAAATTCGCGCACTCTTGCTGGCGTAAGCGACCGCCGTTAATAAAAAATTAACGCCTAACCAGACTGCTATGAAAGCAAAGCCTCTGGAAGAAAAACCGAGATAAATTAATGCAACACCGACCAGTAAACTTCCAACTATCAAATGCATGACTCAATCCTGACTGTTTCCGCCGATTAACATGTTTGTCATCAAACTGTATCATGCCGATATTAGCGCGTAAACGGTGCTTTTTTAGGCATTTTGATTTGTATCAAAATACAATTTTAAGCAATTAGTAAACTGTGAAACCGCTATTCAATTTGTTTTCACACAGCTCGTTTCTGGGAAAAGCATTTTATATTTCATTTAATTGAATATTATTAATATCTAATATAAAATCCTTCCATCCGAACTTCATAATCCAATCGAAGCGCGACACCCTGTCCAAGGAGATTTTATGCATAATTATTCTCGACGCCGCTTTTTAACTCATTCGGCCATGGGTTTTCTAGCGTTCGCAAATGCCCCTGCGGTTTTACGCGCCATGGAAAGCATGCAGGCCATGCCGAAAATGACGCCGAATAAGCCTTCAGCCCATTTTAAACCAGACGTTGAATTTGAACTTTACTGTCAATCCAAATCAGTGCCCATCTTCCCTGGGCAAGCAACGCTAGTGCAACATTATTCGGCCAAGCTATTGCATGGGCCTTCGACAACATTAACTGAAATTCCAAACTCTTATTTAGGCCCGCTTATTCGCTTGCAAAAAGGCCAGAAGGTCCGCATCCATCTGATCAATAAACTGGCCGAAGCTACCATTACTCACTGGCATGGCCTGCATGTGCCGGCCAATATGGATGGCCATCCGGTTTATGCGATTAATCCCGGCGAACGTTACGTTTACGAATTCGAAGTCTTAAACCGTGCCAGCATGAATATTTATCACCCGCATCCCCACGAAACCACCGCCAAACAGGTTTATCACGGCCTTGCCGGTGCGCTGTTCGTACATGACCAGGAAGAAGCCGCATTGGAGTTGCCATCAGGCGAGTTTGAGGTACCTCTCGTCATTCAAGACCGCTTATTCGATGACGATAATCAATTAATTTATATTCGGCATATGCATGACCGGATGATGGGTTTTTACGGCGACCGGATTTTGGTCAATGGACAAACTAACTTTCAAATGGATGTCGCCAGTCGAGCCTATCGCTTACGGATTTTGAACGGCTCGACCGCACGCATCTACAAGCTGGTTTGGGATGACGGCATGCCGATTACTGTTCTTGGCGTTGACGGTGGCTTATTGGAAAAACCGGAAACTAAATCTTATGTCATGCTAGCGCCTGGCGAACGACTGGATGTTTGGGCTGATTTTAGTGGACGCAATCCGGGCTCCCAATTAACTTTGCGCAGCATTGAATTTTCCGGCGTTTTGCCCAAAATGGCAGCCCATAGAATGCAAGGTGGTGGCGGTGGCGGCATGGGTATGATGGGCGGCGGCCATGGCCGGGGCATGATGCAAAGCGCTTTACCGGTTGGCAGCGCCTACCCTATACTCACTGTTCGCGTAACGCAAAAAATGAGCGATAGTCCGGCGATTCCTTCGGAACTCAGCAAAATTAAGCGCTACAAACTTTCTGATACGGCTAATCCAAACAAACCAGTGGGTATTGGCATTTCTGAAGCACCCATGGCGATGTTGCTTAATGGCCGGCCTTATGCCTATAACGATGTGCAAGACTTTGAGCATATTAAAGTTAATACCGTGCAATTGCTGGAAATTTTCCATGCCCATAGCGGTGGTCATGGCAACACCTCAGATTCCGGTTCGGACACTTCCTCAGCCAATGCAGTGGCTCAGAGCGCAATGCCGGACATGAGCAGCGGGCGCCATCGAATGATGCAAAGCCTGTCGAGTTCGAATGACGCTCCACAAATGCAACATAGCGGCATGGGCATGATGGGAGGCGGCCATGGTCGAGGCATGATGAGCGGCATGAATCACACCAATGAAAGCTCGCAAGCAGGCGGCATGATGATGGGCATGGGTGGCGGCATGGGCATGATGATGAGCATGGCGCATCCTATTCATCTGCATGGCCAGTCATTTCAAATTGTCAGCCGTAGCGTCAGTGACGATGTCAGCGACGCTTATGCGACGGTTCGCGATGGCTTTATTGACAGTGGCTGGAAAGATACGGTTCTGGTGATGCCCGGTGAACGCGTGCGCATCATTAAACCATTCCAGGACTTCAAGGGTTTATTTATGTATCATTGCCACAATCTGGAACATGAAGACATGGGCATGATGCGGGACTTTTTGGTGGAATAACGGCTAAAGCGCCTAAAAATGATTAAATAAGCCGCCGGTCATCCATAAATGGAGCGGTTTCCTGTTTGGTTTTCAAGACTGTCGACAGCAGAACCCTTGTTTGCTTCTGCAATTTCGCCATTTACGCCGCGTCTTGAGAGCCCGATAGGAAACAAGCGGTAAGTAGCTCATAACTCTGACCACCATTCAAGCCAGCAATGCGGCGATTATGCCGGTAATAAAAATACCGTCAAATGTTCCCGCTCCGCCAATTGCAGCCACCGGCGTACCTAATTGGGCGATATCTTTAAGCCTTAAAATATCCGCGCCAATCAAAACTCCCAGCACGCCACTGATGTAAGCTAAATGCGCCGCATGCTCGGCATCCAGCAACAAGGCCAAAAGGGCGGATGCAAAAGGCGCCAAAAAAATCGGCATTCCCACGCCTCGTCCTGGCATGATACGGCTGAATTTATAACTTAAGACCGTGATCGCCAAGAGCGCCACCAAAATCTTGACCAAATTGATGTCTTGCAACGAGATGAAATATAAGCATAAACCAACGGGTATCAAACAGCCGCCGACATTAACCGCAATCACCACTTTGCCTTCCTTAAGCGGTTGAAAAATTTCCCAAACCGGCTTGCGCTGCGGCGTGATAACGAAATGACCTGTCTCGTTAGTTTGCATGCTGTAAAGCGGTAAATTAATTCCACTACCGAATAATGAACCCAGCAATAAAAACAAGGTTGTTTCCGGGGTCAAACCCAACTTGACAAAAGCGATTTCAAACAAATGAATTTGCAGCATGACAGCAAAAAACATTGCCGCCAGAAAAAAAACCATTAATGAATTAACCGGCATGGCTTACTACCCTCCTAAAAATAACCAAGCTGTTTGCAACTTTGCAGATTATCACGGCAACAGGCTTTCATAAGCCTCTCGACAAGTCTTTTTTAATATCTTCAATATTTTCAAGACCAGCAGAAACTCTAATTAAACCATCTTTAATGCCGGCCGCAGCTCTGACTTCAGGCGCCAACCGTCCATGCGTCGTCGTCGCCGGATGCGTTATCGTGGTTTTAACATCGCCCAAATTGGCCGTGATCGAGATCATTTCGGTCGCATCAATGACTCGCCAAGCTTTTTCTTTACCGCCGTCCACTTCAAAACTGACCACACCGCCAAAATGACTTTGCTGGCGTTTCGCCAAATCATGCTGGGCATGGCTTGACAGGCCCGGATAATGAACCTTTACCACGCCAGGCCGCTGTTCCAGCCATTTCGCCAAGGCATAGGCATTGTCACAATGCGCTTTCATTCTAACCGCCAAGGTTTCCAGTCCGGATATAAACACCCAAGCATTAAACGGACTCATCGCCGCACCGCCCGTCCGCAAGTAGGGATAAATTTGCTTCTCGATGACTTCATGGCTGGCAATAACAGCGCCGCCGACACAGCGGCCCTGACCATCGATATACTTGGTTGCCGAATGAATTACAATGTCGGCCCCCAACTCAAATGGCTTCTGTAAAACCGGTGTGCAAAAACAATTATCGACAATTAACAAAGCTTGATGCCGATGCGCAATTTCAGCCAATGCGGCAATGTCAGCAATTTCAATTAAGGGATTGGAAGGCGTTTCCAAAAACAAAAACCGGGTATTCGGCTTAATAGCCGCTTCCCAGGCAGAAGTGTCGATCAAATCAACAAAATCGGTTTCTACGCCGAATTTGGCAAAATAATTTTGAAACAACAACACCGTGTTGCCAAATATGCCGCGCGAACAAACCACGTGATCGCCCGCCTTAAGCAAACCCATGCCAACCGCCATGATCGCCGCCATGCCCGATGCAAAGGCCAGACAACGCTCGCCTTTTTCCATATAGGCCAGCCTTTCCTGGAAAACATTAACCGTCGGATTGGTGAAACGGGAATAAATATTACCGGCTTGTTGACCGGTAAACCGTAACGCCGCCTCCTCGGCATTTCTGAATACATAACTGGAAGTGGCAAAAATCGGCAAGCTGTGCTCATCCTCTGCGGTACGCCGATGCCCTGCCCTGATGGCTTGAGTTTCTAGTGAATAATTCTTCCAGTTAATGTCGGTCATCGCATCGTTATTTAAGCTGTCCATCATTTAGAAACCGTCTGAAAAGCTACTGCACAAGCGTGATCCGGGCGTGGGCGGTGCTCGAACGCCTCATGTATTTCGTGTACATTCCGGGTTCTGCGCTCCGGCCAAACCCGGCTGACACTCGCTCGCTACGCTTTTCAGACAGTTTCTTAGACATAGTTAGGCATTTCCACAATGCAGCTTTCAGAGTTTCGCTTGCTTTGCTGATAATCATTGCGCAAGGCCTCTGTTCGTTCCAGATAACCATCATCGATATCGCCGGTAATATACTGATGGCTAAAACAGGACGTATCAAAATGCTGAATAGCGGGATTGCCTTTGCGAACCGCATCAATCAAGTCCGCTAAGCCCTGGTAAATCAAGCGGTCAGCGCCAATAGCCACACACACTTCAGCTTCGGTGCGATTATGCGCAATCAACTCGGAAGCCGCTGGCATATCGATGCCATAAACATTAGGGTAACGCACCGGCGGCGCAGCAGAAGCAAAATAAACTTTTTGAGCGCCAGCATCGCGCGCCATTTGAATAATTTGCGCCGATGTTGTACCTCTAACTACAGAATCATCGACAAGCAGTACATTTTTGCCTTCAAACTCCAGACCGATCGCATTCAATTTTTGCTTGACTGATTTTTCCCGCATTTTCTGGCCTGGCATAATAAAGGTACGACCAATATAGCGATTTTTGATAAAGCCTTCCCGAAACTTGACACCCAACAAATTCGCCATTTGTAAAGCCGCTGTCCGACTAGTGTCGGGAATCGGAATAACCACATCAATATCATGATCGGGCCACTCTTTAAGTACTTTTTCTGCTAGTTTTTCTCCCATTCTGAGCCTAGCCTTATAAACCGAAATACGGTCGATAATCGAATCTGGACGGGCAAAATAAACATATTCAAAAATACAAGGGCAGTGATCTATCATATCGGAACATTGCCGGGTATGAAGTTTTCCCGATTCCTCAATAAACACCGCTTCTCCTGGCTCTATATCTCTGATGATGTCGAAACCGAGCACATCCAACGCAACGCTTTCCGACGCAATCATAAACTCCGGACCTTTTTCAGTGTTTCTTTGACCGAAAACAGCGGGTCTTATGCCATGCGGATCTCTAAATCCTAATATGCCAAAGCCGGCGATCATCACGACCACGGCATAAGCGCCTCGGCAGCGCCGATGAACGCCCACAACCGCTTGAAACACGTCATCAACCGTAGCGTGTAATTTGCCCTGACTTTGTAACTCATGGGCAAAAACATTGAGCAACACTTCCGAGTCGGAATCGGTATTGATATGGCGTTGATCCTCGACAAACAAGGCTTGTTTCAATTCATCGGTATTAGTCAGGTTGCCATTGTGCGCTAAAGTCAAGCCAAACGGCGAATTGACATAGAAAGGCTGAGCTTCGGCTGAACTGGTGCAGCCCGCCGTTGGGTAACGAACATGAGCAATGCCCATATTGCCTTTCAATTTCAGCATGTGGGCATTGGTAAAGACATCGCGAGCATAACCATTATCCTTGCGCAAATGTAAACGGCCATTCTCGCAAGTCACGATGCCTGCCGCATCCTGACCGCGATGCTGCAAGACCGTCAATGCATCAAATAATTCCTGATTAACAGCACGATGGGAAACAATAGCCGCTATACCACACATAATGATTAACCTGGTTTATTTTACCTTATGTTAATAGACCGGCCTGTTCCAATTCAGCGCCGGGTTCTGCAACAAAGAAGCACAACATTCGCGAACAGCTGATAGCCAGCGTTCTATTCAGCGATCAATAGCGCCTTAATTTTCTGCTTTTCCAACCTAGCCTTCAAATCCACTGCGCGTTTTCTGCTAAGCTCAGGGCCTATTTTCAAACGATACAAAGCGCCTTTATCGCTTTGAGCTGTTTCCAGCAAAACCGGCAAACCCTGCTTGCGCAGCGATTCGAACAAAGACAAGGCATTGTCCTTACGGCCAAAGCTGCCCGCCTGTAAATACCAGCGCCCCGTCAACTGCAACGGTTTTTTAGCAGGCTCCTTGCCTTTATTAAGCGGCTTGCTCGCTTGATCGGTTCCGGTTAGATCAGGTTTCGGCTTATAGGCCGGCGAAGCGTTCGCCTTAGCCGGGGCATTTAGCGCACCACTTGGTTCCGGCTTTTTGCCAATGTTATTGTCAACCCTTGTCTTAACGGCAGAAGTCTTAGGCTGCCCCAAAATATCGCCCTCCGACTGAGCTGTCTGAGCCTGATCAGGTTCAGCAACCAGTCCGGTATCCAGCGGCGGTATCGTATCAGTTCCTTGTTTAGGAAGCGCATTTTCAGACTTTTTGGCGACTGGCGCCATTTCCTCTTCTGGATACTCTTCTGCCACAACATCGTTTAGCACATCATCGGGCGCCGCCTCCTCTTGAGCCTCCTTTAAATTAGCATCATCCGCGTTTTCGGCCTCTAAGCTTTGAGCAGAATTCGCCTGGTCTAAGGCTTCATCATTTTCAGCATTAGGCAATGAGGCTACCTGATCCGCACTATTGGGCGCATGAACAATGGCCTCTCCCGCCTGCTTCGCCGGCGGCTCAGGAATAGTCAATTCGCTAACTTTTTTTCCGATATCGTCAATAGGATCATCGAACAACATGGGAATGAAAATGGCTGCCAGCGCGGTCACTACGGCAGCGCCTATTAATCGGTGCTTCAATTCTTGATTCATTTAGTCAACTCACCTCTTTCTAGCTCAAGCAGGCAATCGGATACCAAAAAAAAAGACCCAAATACCAATAGCAAATCGCCTTTTTGCGACTGGCTTTTTGCCGCCGCAAAGGCGTCCAGAAACCCAGAAAAACCAAAATTAGCATTCGCTACGCCGCGGTTTGCAAAAACTTCGCGCATCATTGATTCACTGGCCGCCCTAAAATTCGTTAAGGGCGCAAAATACCAATCGTGAATGATGGGCTTCATAATTTCGAGCACGCCAGCAATATCTTTATCTCTCATCATTGAAAAAACAGCATGAATCCTTTGCCCTGCGAAATGATGCTTTAAATAGTCGACCAAGGTGCCAACCGCTTGTGGATTATGACCGACATCCAACAACATGGGAATGTCGCCTTCAATCAATTGAAACCGGCCGGACAAACAGGCGCTTTGCAAACCTTTGCGAATGTTTGCTTCGCTGACCGGCAGCCGATCCTGCATTTCGGTGATCGCCACAATAGCGGACGCGGCGTTGCGGTATTGATGCTCGCCTTTTAACCCCGGCTCAGGTAACTGATCTATCCGGCGCGCGCCGCAGTGCCAGCTCCAGCCATTCGGCAGCTTACTATAGCCAAATTCTTTGCCGATCCGTAACAGCCTTGCCTGTTTATCTGCAGCACACTGCAATAAAGACTCCGGCGGTTGTGGGTCGCCGACGATAGCAGGCTTTAACGCTCTGAAAATACCCGCTTTTTCCTTGCCGATAGCTTCTCTGGTATGCCCCAACCATTCCACATGATCGATCCCAATAGCCGCAATCAACGCGACATCCGGGTCAACAATATTAACCGCATCAAGACGACCGCCCAATCCGACTTCAAGTAACTGAATATCTAGCTCTGAATGTGCAAAGATGTCAAGAGCGGCTAATGTGCCAAACTCAAAATAACTGAGAGAGGTATCACCTCGAAGCGCTTCTATTCGGGCAAAAGCCTGGCAAATGCATTCATCGCTGACCGGTTCGCCATTGACCTTGATTCTTTCGTTATAACGTAAAATATGCGGCGAAGTATAAGCGCCGACCCGATAGCCTTGCGCCCTATAGATGGCTTCGAGATAAGCCACGCAAGAACCTTTGCCATTGGTTCCTGCAACCGTAATCGTTAATGGTTTCAAGCCTGAAGGATTTAGCGCATGAAAAACTCGTTGCGAACGGTCCAGGCCCATATCGATGGACAACGGATGAAAACTTTCTTGCCAATCCAACCATTCCCTTAAGGTGTTAAATTGCATCTTCAACCAACAAAGCGTTACACTCCATCGTCAGGATAAAGCTCTGTCGTTTCTTCCGTGTCGATTACAGCATCCTCAGGCACCGATTCTAATTTAGCCGTAAACGGACTCTGCAACCGGCCTCCCGTTAAAATGGTTAATATACGGGAAATCTTATCGCGCATTTCGCGCCGATCAATGATCATATCAATGGCGCCATGCTCTTGCAAAAACTCACTGCGCTGAAAACCTTCCGGCAGCTTTTCCCGAACCGTTTGCTCAATAACGCGAGGACCGGCAAAGCCGATCAGCGCATTCGGCTCAGCCACATTGATGTCGCCAAGCATGGCTAGACTGGCGGAAACGCCGCCCATAGTCGGATCGGTCATAAAAGAAATATAAGGGATGCCTTGGTCAGAAAGTTTGGTCAGCGCGGCGCTGGTCTTCGCCATTTGAAACAAGGAAAACAAAGATTCCTGCATGCGAGCGCCGCCACTGGCGGTAAAGACAATAAAGGGTATGCCCAGTTCAAGGCTTTTATTGACGCCGCGCACAAAGCGCTCGCCCACTACCGATCCCATCGATCCGCCCATAAAACCGAAATCGAAGGCGGCCGCAACGACAGGTTGACCATTCAAGTTCCCTTTCATCACGACAAGCGCATCATTTTCTTTAGTTTGTTTTTGCGCCTGGCTAACCCGGTCCTTATACTTTTTACTGTCCTTAAACTTGAGCGGATCCGTCGGTTTGATAGTCTTGCCAATCTCTTCCCGGCCTTCTTCATCAAGAAACATGTTCAAACGCGTTCTTGCAGAAATACGCATATGATGTTCGCATTTAGGGCAAACACTAAAATTTTTCTCGAGCTCGCTGTTATAAAGGATGGCGTGACAGCTTGGGCATTTGCTCCATAAGCCTTCTGGCACCGTCACTTTTTTGTTGGATGCCTCCGTCCGAATCGTTGAAGGAACTAATTTCTTAAACCAACTCATTGTGTGCTCCGCGGTTTATCTGATTTGTGCTCGATTATTTTTCTTAACGTTGTTTCTAGTTAGCTTTAACTATCCATCGCCTGGCGCATTGAGGTTAACAAAGCAACAATTGCGCTTTGCGCTTGCTGGGGACTATCAAGATTTTCTTCGATTTTACTAATCAGAGCACTGCCAATCACAACACCGTCGCCGATATTAGCAACCGTTTTTGCGGTCTCGGGATTTTTTACGCCAAATCCGATCGCCACAGGCATTTGAGTCAAGGAGCGAATTTGTTGTAATTTAGCTTCGACATTGTGAGTATCGAGATGACCCGCGCCGGTCACGCCTTTCAACGAAACATAATAAAGATAGCCGCTGCCCACCGCCGCCATTTGACTGATTCGCTCAGCACTGCTATTCGGAGCCAACAAAAAGATCGTATCAATGCCCCGCGCCTTCAACAAAGCACTGTATTCGCCGCCTTCTTCCGGCGGCAAATCGACGGTCAAAACACCATCGACATCAGCCCGTTGTGCGGCATTGGCAAAATCTTCATAGCCCATCGCTTCGATCGGATTTAAATAACCCATCAAAACCACCGGCGTTTTCTGATCGGTTTTTCTAAACTCGGTCACCATCGCCAGGGTTTTTTTCAAACTGCCTTTTCGAGCCAAAGCCCTTTCGCTGGCGCGCTGAATGACCGGACCATCGGCCATCGGATCGGAAAATGGCACACCCAATTCGATAACATCAACGCCCGCTTTAACCATTTCATGCATCATCGGCACGGTAAATTCCGGACTTGGATCGCCAGCGGTAATAAAAGGCACCAGCGCCTTGCGCCCAGACTTGGCCAGTTCTTCAAATTTTGCCGCTAATCGACTCACAGTTCTATCCCCTCGCGTTTAGCCATGGTTTGCATATCCTTATCGCCGCGTCCAGAAAGATTGACAATAATGATCTGGTCTTGTCTCATGGTCGGCGCCAGCTTCATGGTCTGAGCCATCGCATGACTCGATTCCAGTGCAGGAATAATACCTTCGGCGCGCGTCAAAGCATAGAATCCGTCCAGGGCTTCGTTGTCGGTAATATTGACATAGCCAGCCCGACCGGTGTCTTTCAACCAGGCATGCTCAGGACCGACGCCCGGATAATCCAGACCCGCGGAAATTGAGTGGGTTTCGATAATTTCACCATCATCATCGGCCATTAAGTAAGTTCGATTGCCGTGCAGCACGCCTGGCCTGCCGGCGCACAGCGGCGCTGAATGGCGGCCGGTGGCAACGCCGTCACCGGCGGCTTCGACACCGATCAACCGAACCGAGGGATCATCGATAAATGGATGAAACAAGCCAATCGCGTTAGACCCGCCGCCCACGCATGCGACCAAGGCATCAGGCAAGCGTCCGGTAGCGTCCAGACATTGCTGCTTGGCTTCTCGTCCGATAATGGCCTGAAAATCTCTAACCATGGCCGGATAAGGATGCGGACCGGCTACCGTGCCGATAATATAAAAGGTATTATCAACATTGGTGACCCAATCTCTGAGCGCTTCATTCAGCGCATCTTTCAGCGTTTTCGATCCGGATTCGACGGCGACGACGCTAGCGCCGAGCAACTTCATGCGATAAACATTTAGCGACTGGCGCGCCACATCAACAGCGCCCATATAAACCACACATTCCAGACCCAAGCGCGCGGCCACGGTCGCCGTCGCCACACCATGCTGACCGGCGCCGGTTTCGGCAATGATGCGGGTTTTACCCATGCGCTTGGCCAGCAAAGCTTGGCCTATCGTGTTGTTGATCTTGTGCGAACCGGTGTGATTCAGATCTTCACGCTTTAAATAAATCTGCGCGCCGCCCAGTTCCCGACTCCAGCGTTCAGCATGATACAAAGGCGAAGGTCGGCCGACATAATAAGTCAAGTCTTTGTCCAACTCCGCGATAAAGTCCGGATCGGTCAAATAACGATGGTAGGCGTCATTGAGTTCCTGAATTGGAGGAATCAATGTTTCAGCGACAAACATACCTCCATAGGGACCAAAATGCCCTCTTGCATCGGGCATGTTATATTTCTCTGTCATAATAATCAGTGGGTCTTATTAACTTCTTTGATAAACGCTGCCATTTTTCTCGCATCCTTAACGCCTTTGCTTATTTCCACACCGCTACTCACATCAAGCGCATACGGTTTAACCTGATCGATGGCTCGCCGAACATTCTCCGTGTCCAAACCGCCCGCTAATATAAGCGGTAATGCGCAGATTTCCGGAATTAAACGCCAATTAAACGCCTGACCCGTACCGCCTTTGGCATCTATATCATACGCATCCAGCAATAAAGCGTCCGCATCATGATAATCCACCGCCAAACTAGCAATGTCGACACCAGGCTTCATTCTTAGCGCCTTCACATAACGCTTGCCAAATTTTCGGCACATTTCCGGCGTTTCATCACCATGAAATTGCAGGCAATCGATAGCGACACTTTGCAAAACTTCGCAAACTCTGGCCTCCGTTTCATCCACAAACAATCCAATCACCGAAACAAAAGCCGGCAACGCCTTAACGATCGCGACCGCCTGTTCGATAGCGATATTCCTTGGACTTGGCGGGTAAAAAACCAGACCAATGGCATCCACGCCTAAGCGAGCCGCTTCTACTGCATCCTCAACTCGAGTCAAACCGCAGATTTTAACGCGAGTCCGCATCATGTCATACTCAGAATTTACTGAAAAAAATTTAGCCTGTTAGAATAACATATAAGCAACAGGCTAAAAATAGATTTTTCAAAGCCTAATTTAGTGTCATGCTGTAGAAATAACTGACTTTTACAGGCCCGCCTTCGCTTCAAGCTAATTTCACGCAAAGCCCGAAAAAGACAGGTTTTCAAGTAAACTTACTATCAGAGACAAGCACTGTGAAAAAAATTAAAAACCAATCCATTCAGCAATTTCTCGATGAACTTGCGAGCAAAACCCCCACTCCCGGCGGCGGAAGCGTAGCCGCCTTGCTAGGCGCTCAATCAGCCGCGCTGACCAGCATGGTTTGCAATTTAACGATAGGTAAAGCCAAATTTGCCGATGTCGAAAGCGACATGCAAATCTTGCTGCAACGCGCGGAAGCCTTACGCACATTGTTAACCGAATTCATCAAAGCCGATGTCAACGTGTTTAATGAGCTGATGGCCACTTATGCCCTCGCGAAAGAAACCGACGAGCAAAAATCCATACGCAGCGCTGCCATTCAACAAGCTTTGCGAGCGGCCACCGAGGTTCCGCTGGCGTGCGCCCGCGCTTGCCGAGAAGCGATTGCATTAAGTAAAATTGCCGCAGAGAAAGGCAATCCGTCTGCGGTGAGCGACGCCGGCGTAGCCGTGATGTCAGCCTATAGCGGCCTAAAAAGCGCAGCGCTGAATGTTTATACCAATGCCGCTAGCTTGAAAGACAGAGCTTTCGCCGAAGCGGCGCTTACTGAATTAAATCTTTTATTGGCGACTAGCGAGGTTGACCGAGAAACGATTTATCAACTGGTCATCAATCGGCTTTAGTTACTTTGCTTTGGGAGAAAGTTTTATGAGGCAAAATCCAAAAAACGCATTGACATCAATCACAACGTTTTTATCTGCATCATTATTGGCTGGCTGCGTGTCAATGGGCCATGAATTTCCAACCAGTCAGGTCGCATCCATTCGTATTGGCGAAACTAGTCAAAACGACATTTTTACAACTTTCGGAACGCCTTGGCGAACGGGACTGGAAAACGGCATGAAAACATGGACCTATGGCGATTATCACTATAGCCTGTTTGGCAACGGCAGCACCGAAGATCTGGTCATCAAATTTGACCGGCAAGGCGTGGTGGCTTCCTATGTTTTCAACACAACCAAACGGTCAAAATAAACCTATCCAGCAGGTATAAAACTTCGGCATTCAAGACTCGGCCAGTCGCAGCTCATCCGCCCAAAACAACCGAGACCTCAAGCTGCCTAGCCGCATAATTGGGGTCATCATAGCCGCCAAACTGACTTAGCGCATGAAGATGATAGATCACCGGAGTTTTGCTACCTTCATTAAAAGTTTGCGAAGAACACGTTAACCTGACGCTAAAACCAAGCATGTCAGGGAAAGTCAAGGCCGTCTGCGCATTGACATCAGTGCAACTACCGCCCTGATTCAGCCGGGCGGTCGCCCAATCCAAGCCTACCTTAGCAAATAGATAGGCTCTCGAAGCTTGCAAGGCATAGGCGGCGGTCATCTGCTGAACACCCTGCAAACGCGCCATGTAAGCGCCCAGCAAGCTTGCCACCACCAGAATAAATATCGCCATCACTAAGGTAAATCCTTGCTCAGACCTCATGGCGCATTATCCACATGAACCTGTTGCAGCAGCCTAATTGCCTCGCCCGAAGCATCCGCCAGCACCATTTCTATCGTTACCAATCCGGCGCGGCTAGCCACACCAGAACTATAAGAAAAACGACAACTCGCGATCTGACTAGCTTGCAGATGACCTGCAACCGCCGGCGGATCTGGCTGAACCGCGGCAATCGCATAATTGGCATAGCGGTGTAATTGGCCGGTCAAACGGTCGCAGCGATAAGTAATCGGCGTATCGATTATATAAAACCGTTGTTGAGCCGAATGATAGGGAAATTGCCGAGCATTAAAATTAAGCATGTCCGCACTCGCCGAATTCACCAGTAAGGCGCGATTGTTTCCGGCATAAGCATCGGCGGTCAACGACGCGCCACCCAAATTGTAAACCACAATCGACTCACCTGATGTTGCCTGTGGATTAAAGGCAGTAAAACTGCCGATCAATTCGAAGCAATCATCGCTGCGGGTCAAATCGAGGATGTCGGCCTCTGGCTGCCCGTTACACAAGCCCGCTCCAGCCGCTTTCGTAGAATCAACAGCGCTACGATAACGCCCGCCATCAAGCGTATGCAATAATTCAAGCCCGGTGCCATCGCTATTAATACGAATACTGTTTGGCAACGCCCGACGAATATCTCTTTGCATACGGCGCAGCGCCAGTTCCGCAGTGTCAACCAACGTTGTCCTGCGCTCTAAAGCAAGAAAACTTTTGATCGGATAAGTTATCACATCCGTGGTCATCGCCGACAAAACTCCGGTAATAACAATTACCAAAATCAACTCCAGTAAGGTAAACCCTTGATCTTTTGATGGCTGCCTATTAGTAATCAACTTTATACCCAACGAGCGTTAAATCGGGAAAACCTTGACTAGACACCGTAACCGTCACTTTTTTAGCCAACACGCCATCGTATAACGGCGTTGGCGCTGAAACCCCCACCGCTACGCGATAACGCGTCAATGAGGTTAGCAACACACCTTCCTGATTATGGGCGCCGGCATCAACTAAGCCATCATAATCAGAAACATCGTCATAAATGGAACGAACTTCACCCAGATCAGTTCCATCGGGATCTGCGTAAGCTTGAAGCAAAATCTCTTCCATATAAGATTCGGCAATGGCAACCGCTTGATAATTAACTACTGGATCGGCGCTGTGGCTCAGCGTCAAGTTGACAACGGTAAATAGGCCCACAATTGAAATGCTGATGATGACCATAGACACGATCAGTTCCAGCAAGGTGACGCCGGCTTGCCGTTCAGGACGAAAGATCATAGACAAAACCGGTGTCCTTGGTGACGGCAATAGTTTTTGACCCGCCAACCGTAATTTCTACATCCTCCGAAGCATTACCCAAAGCATTGAAATAGAAGCTCGCTTCAGTCAGCGAAATACCTGATTGACTGCCCGAATACGAAGTTTCACTTGAACCTGGATGAGCAATCGCCCGGGTAAACTCTGCTGCTACCGTAGAATTGCACTGACTGCGATCAAGCGCGGCTGGCCGTTTTAAAACATAGGAATTATTGGTAATGCTTACTTGCACATTGCAGCCAGTTAAGACCGCTATTTTTTGCGCATAGCGGATCGCCGCAAGAACATCGGCAAAAAAAACGCGTTGCTGGTAAGAAGAAACTGAAAAAAACCGAGGTAAAAAAGTTGCCGAAACAATTCCGAGAATCAGCAAAGTGATCAGGCTTTCGATCAGAGTAAAGCCTCGATAATGCGATAAGTTCGTCTTATTCAAAGCAGTCAGCATAGATCAACCATAAACCGCTCTGCCGACCGCTTATCTCTCAGATTTGCGATTTAATGCAAGCTGACGCCTGCCATAACATCCGGGATACGGCCAGCCTTTAACAGCCGCTCGAAGTCAGCGCGGTAGCCGCTGATGACTCCGTATAAGTAACATAGCAATCGCTTCTTAGCGTAAAGGTTGCAACATTCGGCCCAGTTGCATAACTGGCGGTAAAGTCGCCCGATACCTCCACTGCGCCACCAATTCCAGCAGCCGTGGCTGTTGGTAAACCTGCATTAGCCCCACTAGTGCCAACAGCGACTGTTGTGCCATCCGATAAGCTTACTGTTGCTGCCGGATTGATCAGATAGCCCGCGCGCACCATCGATTTTGCGCCTTCGATAGCACCCTGCAAGCCCTTTAACGTTGAAACTCTGGCGCTAGAAGACATATCAATAAATTTTGGCAAAGCGGTAGCCGCCAAAATACCCAAAATAACAATTACCATGACTAACTCGATCAATGTAAAGCCTTGTTGCTTAGTCATACTGTATTAATCCTCTGATTGATAAAACTTTTAGAAAATGCAACTAAACCATTTAATGAATATTAGTACAAAATAATTATATTTAAACTAACATTAAAAATAAGCTGAAAATTATTCGGCAAAGTCCTTACCATTCCCCCTCAAAACTTCATGAGCATTAGAAAATTTATTTTTTGCGACATTTGTAATCCGCAGGCTCTTCGATCCATTGAGTTCCGCCGCGCTAGCCGGAAAAACGAACGCGGCGGACGCCGAATCAGCGACGGCCGTTCCTGGTTCGAGGGTGAATTAAGCCATGCGTTCAATAATGGCTGGCAATGCACAGTTGAAGGCCAGCATATATGCCCCTTGTGTCAAAGCATGCGCAAACCTTAAATCGAACATTGTTTCGAAATTAGGAATCACATCCTTGATAAATAGCTGGCGGATAGCCTATTTTCTGATATTGTTTTTCCCCGCATTTGTATATAGCGCTGCCAGTCCGACATGCGGAACCCTGCCATCCGGTTGGCCCGTCTTGGCCCAGTCGAAATTAAATATAGAAGACAAAATTAAAGTAAACGGCAAAAACGTTACCAAAGGTGAATATCCGGGCAGTAAAAGCATAAATCCAACAAGCGGAGCGATACAATCGGTCAGCGTAACGTTGCCACTGCTTGCCCCCCCTGCTTTCCCATCGTTTACCGGCGGCACTAATCTGACATCGCCATCTACCGTAGCGGCCGGAACTTATGGAACCATCACCGTAAACAATGGCAGCAACTCGCCCGATACCGTATTCAATGGCGGCACCTATTATCTCGACAGTCTCATCATAAAAAGTAGCGCCTCGGTACAACTCGGCCCGGGTGACTACTTTATTAAAACTCAATTGACTATGGCCTCCTTGGCAAAGCTAACGATATTGCCTGAAGGTACTGTGCGTTTTTACCTCAATTCCAGCCAAAATCTGCTGAGCAACCTATCCATCAACGAGGCAGGCAAAGCCGGCCATTTGCAATTTTATCTTTATCCCAATGCCAACGGCTTCAAAACAGCCAATAATGCAACTTTGAATGGCATCGTATATGCCACCGGAAGCCGTCAGAACATCGAAATTGGCGAGGACAGCATCATCACCGGAAAATTAATCAGTATGAATTTGGTTCTTCTCAAAAATAATACCGTTATTAATTATTCAGCCACGACTCAAACAGAGACCGATTCGATAAGCACTTGTCAATCCGGCGTTGTTGGCGGCGACATTAGCCCTGCCAGTTTCAATTGCATAGAAAGCAGCGCAGATACACCAATCGGTACCCTATACACCAAACTTGCCGGAACCTCCTTTGGCTTCGATGTTCTTGCACTGAAGACCGACGGAACTATCGAAACCGGCTATGCTGCCAATAGCAACAAAAACGTCACAGTCGAATTGGTCGATGGCTCAGGCTCTACGACATGCAGCAGCCGAACCGCGCTTTCCCCGGCAGTCGCTCAAACGTTGACCTTTACTGCAGCCGATGCCGGGCGCAAAACATCGACCGCGATGACGGTCGCGAATGCCTATCCAGACCTGCGCTGCCGGGTGACGGACAATAACCAATCACCCAGCATCGTTGGCTGCTCAGGTGATAATTTTAGCGTTCGCCCAAGCAGCTTTGTAATTAGCTCAAACATGACCGCCGATAACGCCGGCCTCAGCAGCAACGCTACACCAACCGCCAAAAGCGGTGTCTACTTTACCCTTTCCGCAGCCAGCAATACGGCAGGCTATAATGGCAGCCCGCTAATTGACGGCAGCAAACTATCTGCGCATTACGGCGGCGTGCAAAATGGCTTGCTCAGCGGCAGTTTTGCGGCCGCCGATGCCACGACTGGCGTCGCCAGCGGCAACACTTTTAGTTATTCCGAGGCGGGCTATTTCCTCTTTGCTGCCAACGGCGTTTATGATGACGCTTTTACGGCGGTCGATGCTGCTAATAACGACTGCAGTAACGATTTTTCCAATACCGCTGTCAGCGGCAAATATGGCTGCAAATTTGGCAATACTGCTCCATCAGTTTATTTTGGCCGCTTTGTCCCCGATCATTTCGCCTTGACCCAAGGCCTATCGACGCCAGCCTGCGGCAATGCGTTTACCTATTTTGGCCAGGATGGCTTTACCACCACGTTCACTTTAACGGCCGAAAATGCCAGTAATAGCCTCACGCAAAACTATACCGGCAGTTTCGCCAAACTTTCATTAACCGATTGGGCTAATTACAACTTCACATCAGTCAGTTTGCCCGCCGGCTCGCTATTGGCAGCCAGCAGCACTGCCCCGTCAGGTACCTGGAGCAATGGCAGCGCTTCTATCAGCGCCAAACATCAAATCAACCGGCCGACGACACTCGCTGGCGAAACGTCGATCAGCGTGCTAGCTGCACCTGTGGATAGCGACAGTGTAAGCATGGTGGCCAGTCAAGTTGCACCGGCAACACCCTTGCGTTATGGCCGGATTAACCTGAACTCAACTCATGGCTCCGAACTATTGGATTTAAATGTGCCCATGCTAGTTGAATATTTCAATGGTACGGAATTTATAGCGAATCCTTTAGATGTGTGCTCCGTGGCTACGTTAACATTAACCGACCCTGTCCTGAGTGATGCCCTGAACACAACGGATACCTGCATTTGGGATGACAGCAGTACGAGCGGAAGTAATCGATGTACAACGACATCGCCAGCCGGCAACTCCTATCAAGAAGCCGCCAGCCTATCGTCCGGAAGCTTTAATTTGAACTTGAAAGCTACGCTAAAAACCGGAGCGCTCAATCTAACTGCCGATGTGGCGGACTGGCTAAAATTCAATTGGCAAGGCGCCGGCAACACTAACCCCTCGGCCCGCATAACTTTCGGAATATACAAAGGCCACCAAAAACTCATTTATTTTCATGAAATCTATTAGTTCTACTTTGTCAGATTTGCAGACTTTTGACTCATGACATCATAAACGCTAAGAAGGTAAAATTGTCAGCGTTAACCTGCTAACTCATTGGCGATCATTTCCGCTTGCTTGAGTACGGTTTCAGTGGCGAGCAACTGCATATCCGGCGGGTAGCCGAATTGCCGCAAAGTCCGCTTCACGATGACTTTTAGCTTGGCTTTGACGCTTTTCTTGATTGTCCAATCAATCGAAGCGTTTTCCCGCACTCGTTGCGTTAAAATGACCGCCAATTCCCGTAATTGATCGTGCCGCATCAGTTCTCTTGCACTGTCATTATTGGCGACCGCCGTGTAGAACGCATATTCAAAATCGCTCAAACCGAGATTTTTGGCTTCGTTGTCGGAGGCGACAATTTCCTTGCACCAACCGCGACGACAAAACAATCGCTTGTTTTAAATCGGCAAGTTTTTCCTGTTGCGCTTGGAGTTTTTGCTCGTTCAGGGCGTAGCCTTGAATGAGGTATTGTTTGAGGATATTGTTGGCCCAGATGCGGAATTGGGTGCTTTTTTTGAGTTAACGCGATAGCCGAGATTAGGGCATCCAAGTTGTAAACTTTAATTTTTCTTTTGACCTGACGCTTACTTTCTTGCCGAACCACCGAAGATTCCTCGGTAGTTGCCCCTTCATCCAATTCACCGGACTGGAAAATATTTTTCAAGTGCAAGCCGATCGTGTCGCTGTCTTTATCGAACAACACAGCCATTTGTTGTGCTTGGCTTAACCAAACTGTTTCGGCCTCAATAGGCACTTCAACTTGGGTTTTCCCATCTACCGCTTGGTAAATGATAACGTTATCGGCCAACAAACTCATAACGAGATTCACAACTTGTTTGCTAACATCAGAAACGTAAATTCTTCAATATTGGATTCGGTCAGTTTACCCATACCTAGTCGTTAAATACCGCCAGATAATCCTTAAAAAGGAATACGATAGTGCCGCTATTTTTGCGAAAGCTTGTTTTGGGCATCCAAGCCCAAGCAAGCGGCAAAAATGACGCGGCAACCCATGCCTTCGGCTGCCCCAGCCGTCCTGCTACGCTCGCCACCTCGCTTTACCACGCTCGGTGACGTCGCTGCGCAAATGACTCGACGCGATGTCGGGATGCTTTGCAATTTCACTCTGCGCCTTCGGCACGGACGTGAAATCGCACAGCCCTATCGCTTCTGGGGACTACTCGGCTTCCCGCCTCGCAGCGAACGATTGCGGGATTGTTGTGTTATTTCCCGCAAAATTCCGCAGGCGCACATTTGGCTGACCAAGTCGTTGCTGGCTTTATAACTGGTGCCACATATCTGTTGCACATCTTCCACGCTCACGGCGGGATGCTTAAACAAGGCGTTCAACAGCCGTTGTGCGCTGGCAGTTCTGCGCCCAAAGTTAGCATGTAAGTTTTCCTCCAATGCTGCTTTCAACGCTAGGATATTTATTAACACGCCGACTGCCAACGCAGCCGTTTGCTCGATGCCCACTAAGAAATACTTAAGCCATTGCAACATATCGTTTTTTTGCCTTACTGCCATTAAGTTATCGTAGTAGAGTCCTTTGTTTTTTTCAAAAAAGCGGGAAGGATACAATAACGGCTTATCCAAAATACCTTAGCTGACCAAAAACAAGGTAATCAATAACCGCCCGATGCGGCCATTCCCGTCCAGAAAGGGATGGATCGTCTCAAACTGATAATGCGCAATGGCAATTCGTATCAGCGCCGGCATATGAATGTCCCGGTTGTGGAGAAAGTTTTCCAAATCGCCCATCAGGGTTTCCACATAGCAATGATGCGGAGGAATAAACATCGCATCCGCCAAACTGTTGCCGCCGATCCAGTTTGGCTGCTGCGGAATTCCCCTGGCAATTTATATTCGCCCCGCACGTTTTTAAGCAAGGTCGCGTGGGCTTGTTTTAACAGCCGGGATGACAAGGTCAGCGTCGTTAACTCGGCAATCGCGTTATTCATGGCCTCAATATAATTCCTGACTTCCCGCCAATCATTGCGGTATTCCGGTAAAATCTCGGTTTCCGGTAACAACGCATCCTGGATATTGGTTTGTGTGCCTTCAATCCGGCTGGAAACCACCGCTTCCTTGGTGACATGCAACTGGATAAACAAATCGATGTTCGGCACCAGCCGTGCGAACGAATTCAATTCCCCCAGTTTGACGGCGGCCTTCTCCAGTAACAGATTTATTTGGGATGCCTGCCAAACTCAGTCATCGTTGATGGACGTGGGCACGAAATAGCGGTATTCATAACCCTTTTCGTATTGGCCTGCTTGAAAGCTTTCCAGGCGGATGGTCATCGCTTTTTCGTTCCGGCGGATAGCCGGAAAGTTCCGATAAATTGGCAATCTCGGCCAGCGTTTGCGCCCTCTCGGCTTCCAACAGGACTTGGCGCAGTTTTGCCAATATCCGTTGATCGGTGATGTTAGTGCTATCTTTAACAAAACGTTTGCTGATTTTCAGCTTCATTGTGGCAAACGGTTAATAAAACCCTTGGCTTCCTCATCGCTTAAAAAATCGTTTTCTTGCCTTGCCTGCTGACAGGTCAAATACAGGGCCAAGTCTTCAATGTCTTCGGCTTGCTTATCCAGCAGTTCTTTTAAGAACAGGTGCTTGCTTTCTTTCGGCAAGGCTTGGTACAACACATATAAACTATGCGCCGTCGCTTCGTGATGTGTTTGCATGCTGATCTCCTAATACTTAATTTAACATGGCTATTAACAAGTCACAGGTTGAAGAAAAACCGGCTGGTGGGTGGCGCACAGTTTCAGAGCGAAAGCGTCGATTCAACCGATAACAAAACTCATCCAGGTATTCCTGCACATAATGACCGGAAATGCCATGGTAAGTGCCGAGTACATAGCTTTTGAAGTTGCTGATGATGACATGGACCCAAGGCAACCATTCATCGACCAATTCAGGCGGGGTCACTTTGGCGATATGATGGTGGTCTTCGGCGCGTACCCTGAGTGCGGCAAAGGCATCGGTGTGCAAGGTTTGCCCGGGTGCGATGGCTTCTTGGGCTAAGGCCTTGACCTTATCCCAATGTCGTTAAGTTAAGAAGTTTGTGTTATAATATAAACTGTAACCTAATGAAAAACAAGGACAAAAACATGAAACCGACTTAGCAGTATCCATGCCAGCATTCTCGCCTATCTTTCAAAACT
>Ga0233425_10001359_pt1 | contig 55685 bp, 60 predicted proteins | sample Watercolumn_Towu_2_FD_181712 | JGI IMG/M metagenome (GOLD analysis project Ga0233425, IMG submission 181712) | Freshwater microbial communities from Lake Towuti, South Sulawesi, Indonesia - Watercolumn_Towuti2014_140_MG | ecosystem: Environmental > Aquatic > Freshwater > Lake | place... | reverse complement strand
ACGCCGAACGCGCCGGATTATAAAAACAGAGCCGTGAAAGAGGCTGATCGCCCGGAGAGTTCGGCAATAAAGACGCCGAACAACCCGGATCGAGCAGCCAAACAGACGGCAGCTCATCCGGCGCGTTCGACGATCAGAGGAGGATCATCAAAATCTATGACCGAAGATGAATTCTTAAAACAAAGAGTCGATGACCAAATAGGATGGTATGATAAAAAAAGCCAGTGGAATCAAAAATGGTACAAATGGTTGAGAATCATTGAAATATTGGCGGCTATGGCTATCCCTTTCTTAACTGGCTACATAACTCCGGAATGTACATGTATGAAAATCATAGTTGGCCTTCTTGGGTTGGTCATCGCTATCATCACTGCTGTCGTCAGTCTTTATCATTTTCAGGAAAACTGGATTGAATATAGAACAACCTGCGAATCACTACGACACGAAAAATTTCTTTTTTTAACAAAGACAGAGCCCTATAACATTGTCGAACCTTTCGCTCTCTTTGTACAAAGAATCGAGTCACTGATTTCCACAGAAAATACCAAGTGGTCTCAGCTTATCAAATCACCGAAAAAGGAGAAGGAAAATGGCTAAGAAAAAGGTTTTTATCAGTTATGATTACGATAACGACAAGCACTACAAGAACCTCCTGCTTGCTTGGGACGCAAACAAGGAATTTGATTTCTATCTGTACGACCAGTCCGTTGATGTCTCCGTTAATAGCACGGATGCGGCTGCTATCAAACGTGTAATCTCTGCACGCATCAATGACGCCACTTATTTCCTCTGCATTGTGGGAAAGCAGACGCATAAGAGTGGTTGGGTTGCGTGGGAAATCAGTAAAGCTGTAGAACTCAAGAAGAAGATCGTTGCGGTAAAAATTGATCGAAGTAATGACACTCCTTCAGGTCTATACGGTGTTGGGGCTTCTTGGGCACTATCTTTTACCTTTGATTCTATAAAGAAAGCCTTAGACGAAGCATAAAAGCGTCGAACCATGCAATTCACCGGACCCGCGTTCCGCGGGCCGGTGATCGCCACGTTAAATTTCCTTATAATATCCATGCTGTTTCCTGTCTCCGGACGGAATCAAAGGGACACTTCCCACATTATGCCTTGCCTTTTGGTCGTAAAATATGTCGAAAGCATTGGCCCAAAAGTCATCCTTATAGACGGGCCCACTCTCTGCGACTTAATGATAGACTAAAACCTCGGCATAGCTACAACGGCTAAATACGAAAAAAAGAGAATTGATTCTGATTATTTTACTGAAGTGCCCAGTTTGAAAAGGCAATTTTCTGTTTGTTTATATATAATTAGATATGCCGACAATCAAGGAGATTTCATGACCATATCGTTTTTTCTTTTATAGCTTTGATTGTAATGAGCAAATGCATGTGCATGTTCAAAGAGAGAATATGCTTTGCAAATTTTGGCTGAAGCCTCTTGCATTGACGAAGAACAAGGTTTTGTGCCGAAAGAACTCAATACGATAAGGGAAAAGATTATAAACAACAGAGACAAAATAATGGAGGCGTGGCATGAGCACTGCGGTGAAACTGCAAGAAGCAAGAATTAAAGGAATAAAAGTCGCTGGAGACACAATAACGGCCCAGCTTGTTGATGGTCGTATAATCAGTGTTCCGCTTGCTTGGTCATGGCGGTTGTCCGAGGCCACTGCTAAACAGCGCGCAAATTACAGAATCATAGGCGATGGCGATGGTGTGCATTGGCCGGACATTGATGAAGATATTAGTGCAGAGGGCATGCTTTACGGTATTCCTGCTTCACGCCCTCAGAAACAAAATCAAAGTAGTATGAGAAGGCCAAAGGCATCGAGAGGGACGCGGGAATAGCCGTATTTCTTTTTTGTTTTCTGCCTTAGTGCTCCCTACGCCTATCATGCCCAGCGTTATGCAAGACAAATGAATGACAACAATACAGGAAACATGAAATGAAACAGCAAGACGTGCATATTTTTGTATTTGACAGTCTGGCAGATTGGGAAGCAGGATACGCGATAGCGGGGATAAACGATCCCCAGTTTCAAAAGAATCCCGGCAGCTATCGTGTTCGCAGCGTGGCTCTGAGGAAAGAGCCTGTTGTGAGCATGGGCGGGATTTGTATTCAGCCTGATATGACGCTCGAAGAGCTTTCTCCAAGGGGCAGCGCGATGTTCATAATGCCGGGCGGCATCGCTTGGGATGAAGGCAGAAATACTGAAGCGGTCGAGTTTGCCCGCACGTTTCTTAACTCCGGTGTGCCTGTGGCTGCGATTTGTGGTGCTACTGCAGGTCTTGCTCGTGGTGGGGTGCTTGATACCCGCCGGCATACGAGTAATGCCAGCGAGTATCTTGCCGCTACGCAATACCGCGGAGCTGAACTATATGAAGATGCCCCAACCGTCACCGACAACAATCTCATCACTGCGTCCGGGATAGCTCCCGTGGATTTTGCGTATCATATTTTTAAGCGTCTCGATATTTATACAGCGCCTGTGCTGGAAGCCTGGTACGGGCTGTTCAAGACAGGTCGGCCAGAGTATTTTGTTGCACTCATGAAGGCAATAAGTGAATAACAAAATCAATACAGCCAGTCCCAGCGCTCCAGGTGCTCTTTTATTAACCTGGCAACCAAATATTACAAGCTGTCATCCTCGCTTGTCGGGAATCGGACAGCGCAACACATTGAAAACAAAGAAAGATTCCTGACAAGCCGGAATGACATAATTAAAGTATTTAATTGCCGGGTTAATAGTTCGGTGAAAATTTATTATGAAATTGAGTGATCTGGGTTTTGACCAATGGTTTGAAGCACATGTCGATGACGCGTGCCGTGATGGTCAAGGCATTGCACGCGTGACAGCAGTTGATCGCAGTTCCTGCATTATCAGGAATGAACTCAGAGAGATTCCTGCGGAACTTGCAGGTAAGTTCTATTTCCATCTTGAATCCTCGGTCGAACTGCCGTGTGTTGGAGATTGGGTCACCGTGCAGTATTGCAATGACTACGCCTTGGCAATTGTCCATAGGGTCTTTCCGCGAAAGACGTTTTTACGCAGAAAGCGTGCCGGCGCAGAAGTGGACTACCAGATGATTGCAGCCAACATTGATGTCGCTTTCATTGTCCAGTCATGTCACTTTGACTTTAATCTGGCCAGACTGAATCGGTATTTGGTAATGGCGGCTGACGGACATGTTGAGCCAATTGTCATTCTTGCCAAAACAGACTTAATCTCCCAAGATGAGCTGCAGCAGAAACTTGCAGCCATCAGGCAGGCTGGAATCACGACCAGGGTTATTGCCCTCAGCAACATAACCGGATCCGGATTTGACGAATTCAGGCAGGTATTAATACCGGGTCGAACATATTGCCTGCTTGGGTCATCCGGAGTCGGCAAGAGCACTATGATCAACCATTTGATTGGACGAAATGATCTTGATACTAAAGCAGTCAGTGGAACAGGAGAAGGCACACATACAACATCGCGCCGGCATCTTATTGTTCTTGATAAAGGAATGATGTTTATTGATACCCCTGGAATGAGGGAATTAGGCCTTATAGGCGCCAGTGACGGGGTAGACAAAGGATTCGAAGATATTCTTGAACTTTCCAGGTCTTGTCGTTATACCGATTGCAGTCATGCCAGGGAATCAGGCTGCGCAGTTCTTGCTGCAATTAAAGACGGCGAGTTGAGTGAAGAGCGCTATTCCAGCTATCTCAAACTCAAAAAAGAATCAGAGTACCACGAGATGTCGTACCTGGACAAACGTAAAAAGGACAGGGCATTCGGACGCTTCATTAAAACAGTAAAAAAGAATATGAAAAGATGAATGACCTGAAACGAGCAAATTTCTATTGATGAGGACTCCCCGCCGCAGAGACAGCGGAGTATTGATAATTTAATAAATTAAGCTGGTGAATTGATATAATAGTGGATCTTTACAACCGGAGGATGGGTTACAAATAATGCTGAAAAATGACCGATGGATACGTGAAATGGCTGCCGCAGGAATGATTCAGCCGTTTGCGGACGGGCAGGTGAGGGATGGCGTAATTTCATACGGAGTCAGTTCATACGGATATGACATGAGGATTTCTGATGAATTCAGGCTGTTTTCAAATTTAAACAGCATAGTCGTTGATCCAAAAATTCCTGCGCAGGAGAGTTTTGTTGACTTCAAGGGGGAGGTGTGCATTATACCTCCGGGTTCTTTTGTTCTGGCACGTTCTTTGGAATATTTCCGTATTCCAAGAGATGTCCTTGTGATATGCCTTGGCAAGTCAACTTACGCCAGATGCGGTATTATCATTAATGTCACACCACTTGAGCCTGAATGGGAAGGATATGTGACCATTGCCATAAACAATACAGGACCACTGCCGGCTAAAGTCTACTCGAATGAAGGAATAGCTCAACTGCTTTTCCTGCAAGGGGCAGAAGTTTGTGAAAAGTCTTATGCGGACAAGAAAGGGAAATATCAGGCACAGAAAGATATTACCCTTTCAAGAATGTGAGGGACTGATAAATGTCAATTACTGAAAAAATTATAGTTGCCCTTGATATGTCCGATCCTGTTGAGGCTATAGAATATGTTGATAAATTAAAGGATTATATTAATGTATTTAAAGTAGGACTTGAGCTTTATTCTTCTTCTGGGCCGGGTATTGTCAAGGAAATACATAATCGTGGACGGAAGGTGTTTCTTGACCTGAAATACCACGATATTCCCAATACTGTTTCAAAGGCGGCAATTGCTGCAACAAGGCTCGGGGTTTCCATGTTTAATCTGCATGCATCAGGAGGGATGGAAATGATGAAGAGATGCCGTGACAGCGTTGTTGAAATCTGTTTGAAGGAAAACCTTGATAAACCGCGAATTCTTGGCGTTACGGTTCTTACCAGTATTTCTCGGGAAATACTCAGGGATGAACTTGGAATCAGTCATGGGGTGAAGGCACAAGTCAAACATCTCGCAGCGCTTTCTGAAAAATCGGGGCTTGATGGCGTTGTTGCTTCTGCCCAGGAGGCTTCTCTTGTAAGGAAGAATTGCGGAAAGGGTTTTCTTATCGTTACGCCCGGCATCAGGCCTTCATGGACCCCGCCGGATGATCAGAAAAGGGTTATGACGCCAAAAGAAGCCGTAAAAGAAGGGGCGGATTATATTGTCATGGGACGTGGGATACTTCGTCACCCTGAACCGGAAAAGGCTTTAGAGCTGATAGCCCTTGAGATGTTATCTGCATGAGCAGGTCAGTTTCCTCATTGTGATAATACTTTTGAAATATCTTTAAAATATCCTTAGAGAATAATATCAGGAGGGGAAAAATGAGAAAGAAAATATTGTTGTTTCTGTTTTTGAGTGTAGTTGCCGGCCTTTCAGGTTGCGGCTATAACACCATGCAGGCAAACGAAGAGGCAGTAAAAGCTGCATGGGGAGATGTTGAGGCCTCATATCAAAGGCGAAACGACCTGATTCCTAATCTTGTGGAAGTAGTAAAGGGATATGCGAAACATGAAAAAGAAACGCTTATATCGGTAACCGAAGCACGTGCAAAGGTCGGCTCAATTAAAATGTCCAAGGACATACTTGATAATCCGAATGCCCTCGCCCAGTTCCAGGAGGCGCAGGCTTCAATGAGCAGCGCGCTTTCACGTCTGATGGTTGTTGTGGAACGTTATCCGGATCTTAAGGCAAACCAGAACTTCCTCGACCTCCAGCATCAGCTTGAAGGTACGGAAAACAGGATAAATGTTGCAAGGACAAGGTTTAACAAGGCTGTGGAGACATTCAATGTCTCTATCAGGATATTCCCCAATTCACTTACGAACAGTCTCCTGCTTCATCTGAAATCCAAAGAACCGTTCAAGGCAGAGCCTGGGGCGGAAAAAGCGCCAAAGGTTCAGTTCTGAAAATATAGACTCCATGACAGTAACACGCAGCACAGACAGTTGCCGCAATATAGCGGGGCAAACAGTAGCCTGTTGCTCCCGCATTCCGCTCATGCCTGCTTTGTTTTTTGCCGCTGAAGGGTTGATTATTTTCCTGATCTGTCATCTTTTTATTTGCTCTGCTTATGCCCTTGAAGTTCCTCAGCTCCAGGGATATGTGAACGACTATGCAGGGATGATATCCCCGCATGTAAAATCCAAGCTTGAAAGTGACCTGAAGGAGTTCGAAAAATCAGATACTACACAGATTGTCATACTGACGATTCCTTCAATTGAAGGGGAAGTATTGGAGGAGTTTAGCATTAAAGCAGCGGAGGCATGGAAGATAGGGCAGAAGGATAAAGATAATGGAATTATCCTTGTTGTGGCGCAACAGGAAAGGAAGATACGTATAGAGGTTGGAAGAGGACTTGAAGGAAAGCTTACGGATCTTACTGCTGGAAGGATTATAGATATTGTCATAAAGCCTCAGTTCAAGAGAGGTGACTTTGACAATGGTTTCACAGGAGGAGTTTCGGCTTTGATTGACGCGACCCGGGGTGAATTCAAGTCCATAGAACAAAAACCTGCAGGAAAAAGAAGGGGGTTATATCCCCTGTTCAGCTATCTTGTTTTTGGCTTTGTTGCGATTGTTGTGATTGGAAGCCTTTCACGAGTGCTTGGCGGAATAGCCGGAGCAATAGGACTTCCGGCTATCATTTATTCGGCATTATTCCCGATCGGAATCACGGGAATTATTGTGTTTGCCATTATAGGTTTGATATCAGGAGTTGCACTGCCTTTTCTCTTTTCCGGAGGCCGCGGTCATGGAGCATTTATGCCTGGCGGAGGCATCCACTGGGGCGGAGGGTTCGGCGGATTCAGCGGCGGCGGAGACTTTGGCGGATTTAGCGGTGGAGGAGGAGGTTTTGGAGGAGGAGGAGCGTCCGGAGACTGGTAATGAATATGCAAAAGAAATCAAACAACTTCTTTACATCTGAAGAAAGCAGTCGCATATCAGATACGATAAAAACAGTTGAATTACGCACAAGCGGTGAAGTTGCCGTTATGGTCGTTGATCAAAGCGATGAATACCCGGATGCCGCGGTTATCGGAGGAGTTCTTCTATCAAGCCTGTTTTCTTTCATAATAACAACAGCCTTGTTTCATGGCGAGGTCTGGTCTTATATTCCCGTGAACTTTGCATTGTTTTTTCCTTTCTATATCCTGAGCAAAAAAACATTATTATTGAAGGCACGGTTAATCGGCAAGGGCAGAAAAGAACGCGCTGTACATCTCAAAGCCTTGCGGGCTTTTTATGAAAAAGGCCTTCATTTGACAAAAGAACAAACCGGAGTGCTGTTCTTTATATCAATATTTGAACACAAGGTATGGGTACTGGCAGACAAGGGAATTTATGATAAAATTACCCAGGACACGCTGAATGCCTTTGCACTAAAAGTCTCACAGGGCATTAAAGACGGCCGTTCCTGTGACGTGCTGTGCGAAGAAATAAGAAACGCAGGTGATTTGCTTGCAAAATATTTTCCTATCACATCCGGAGATGAAAATGAACTTACAAACGAAATAATACAGCAATGACATTTTACCTAAGATATTCAAGGAGACAACAATAATATGAATCAGGTAATTCTTAAAACTGAATTCCCGGATGTTCAACTTCTGAAACGCGGCAAAGTTAGGGATATCTATGATCTCGGCGAACACCTGCTGCTTATAGCTACTGACAGGATATCGGCCTTTGACGTTATTCTGCCAAACGGCATACCGGGGAAGGGAAGGGTGCTTAACGGGATATCCCTCTTCTGGTTCAGGCAGGTAGAGGATATTATACCGAATCATCTTATTGCCACTGAGGTAAAAGATTTTCCGGAGGTGTTGAGGAAGTATGCAGATATCCTTGAAGGACGGAGCATGCTTGTGCGCAAGGCAGGCACTGTTCCTGTCGAGTGCGTTGTAAGGGGTTATCTTGCGGGTTCAGGGTGGAAGGAATATCAAAAAAGCGGTACAGTCTGCGGGATCAGGCTGCCAGAGGGACTTGTTGAATCTTCCCGTCTGATGGAACCTCTTTTTACTCCAAGCACCAAAGAAGACGAAGGGCATGACATCAATATCACATTTGATGAAGTTATGAAGATAACCGGACATGACCTGGCATTGCGGCTAAGGGACATAAGTATCAAGGTGTATTCAAAGGCAAGGGAAATCGCGCTGCAAAAGGGTATTATCATCGCTGATACCAAGTTTGAATTCGGATTGTATAAAGACAGCATGATAATGATTGACGAAGTCCTTACGCCGGATTCATCACGATTCTGGTCACTAAGCGGGTATATGCCTGGCAAAGGACAGGACAGCTACGACAAGCAAATAGTTCGTGACTATCTTCTGACGCTTGACTGGGACCAGAAGTATCCTGGACCTGCACTCCCGGAGGATATTATTGAAAAGACAGCAGCAAGATATCAGGAGATACAAAGAATACTGACAACGTAGAAGGGGTCTCGTAACATTTCTTTATTTTCCAGCTGCGGCCATATCCTCAAGGATGGCAAGTTTTGATGTTTCTCCAAGCGCTATGAGGGTATCCCCTGCATTAACCGAACTGCGGAAAGTCGGGTTGAATTTCATGTCTCCTGATTGCTGTTTAATACCAACAATTATAATTCCAAGATCCCTCCCGATGCCGCATTCATCAAGTGTCAGGCCTACAAGGCGTGAGCCTTCACTGATAGGGATTTCCTCCATCTGCAGATCTATGTTGCCTGTTTTTGTAGCAAACTCAATGAAATCCACAACGGCCGGTCTGACAATAGTATGTGCGATTCTCAGTCCGCCGATGTGATAGGGAGACACTACCCTGTCTGCGCCAGCCCTGAGCAGTTTCTGTTCAGAACCTTCTTCACCTGCCCGCGCGACAATCAGAAGATTCTGGTTTAATCCCCTTGCGCTCAAAACAACGTAAAGGTTTTCAGCGTCAGTCGGCAAAACGGATATAAGGCCTTTTGCCTTCTCTATTCCTGCCATTCTCAGTATTTCATCACTTGTGGCATCGCCTTCGAGGACAATGACTTCATCCCTGTCGAATATGACATCAGGTTTTTTTTCAATGGAAACGAATTTAATATGCTTGCTTTTCAGTTCCCTGCAAATGATTTTCCCCATCCTGCCGAATCCGCAGACGATGTAATGGTTCTTCATTTCCTTTATTTTCTTTTCCAATCTCTTCCTCCCGAATATCTCCTGAAGTTCACCTTCAAGCACCATTTTGGCGCTTGTGCTGAGGGCATAGAACATTGTGCCGACTCCGCATATTATAAGAACTATAGTGAATATTCTTCCATTCTGCGAAAGTGTATGAGTCTCACTGAAGCCAACAGTGGCAAGGGTAATAACCGTCATATAAAGCGAATCCAGAAAATTCCATTCCTCAATAACGATGTATCCTATGACACCAAAAGAGATAATGAGGGCTATCAGCAGCAGGGAAAAAATGAGTCTGTTCCTCAACTCTTCGATCAAGCGCTAATTTCCCAGAAGTTTTATAAGTGTTTTTGCGTCTCTGTAACCGGAAACAAGTCTTCCGTCAGGAAAGATAATTGCAGGCGTTCCGGAAATGCCGAGCTTTTCAACAAGACGCAGGGTTTCGTCCAGGGCGGCAGTATGGCATTTGGCTTTTGGCAGGGGCTTGTGTTCGTAAGCGTCTTCAAGCAATGCAAGAGATTTCTCGCAAACTATTGTTTCTGATGTTTCTTTTGCTCCCGGATGAATATTCAGCGGAAACATCTTGATATAAAACGCGATGTCTTTTTTTTCCATTATAACCTTCTTCATCTCCTGATGAAGTTTCAGGCAGTAGGGTCAATAAGGGTCGGAAAAAACCACAACTTTTTTTGTTGCATCGGCATTTCCCAGGAGAACTGCGTCATCCAGGGGGATTTGTGAGATATCAACCCTGGTTAAATCCGAGAGCCTCTCCTGTGTGATGTTACGTTTTGTCTGGAGAGTGAAAATATTGCCAAATACAATATGCTTCTTTGGAAAGTCAATATAGGTAATGCCCTTTTTACCGTTTGTATCAAATGCAACTTCCCATAATCCCCGGACAGTGAAAGTCCGGATATCGAGCACCTTAAGATCCGGAGAAACACTCTTTAAAATCCTGACAGCTTCATCCCGTGACAGGGTATGACACCGGGTGCAGTCCTGCGAGGTATCTGAAAAACCATGGCAGTCAAAAGCGGGAAGAAGCCCCAGAAAAACGATTATTGAAAAAACTGCCGTCTTCATGGTCATTCCTGGAGTGCTGTGAATTGATCCAAAAGAATCATTGTTTCTTTTGCATAATCCTCATCAATTTTTTGGATTGCAAACCCGGCATGGACAAGAACATAATCACCAGCGGCCGGCTTATCCTCCATCAGGAGGAGGCTGATTGTCCTCTGCGCGCCATATACATCGATAACGGCTGTATTGTCCTGAACACTGATGACTTTGGAAGGAACCGCAAGGCACATGTTTTTTAATTGCTCCTTTCTTTTATTTGCTCGAGTTCTTTTGAAATCAATTTGATAATTACAGGAATTTTGGCACTGACTGATGGAGAGAGCTCCATTCCCATCTGAAGCGATTCGGGTTCTACTCCGATAACGATCGTTTCCGGAGTCTTTCCAAAAAGTCCGGAAAGATGAACGACCTCAAGAATACCAATCTGATGTACTGATGTCTTGAATCCTGAAGGACAGTTCCTGACATCCTCAATTCCGAAACGGTAGATCGTCCCTGGAGTTTCTCCGCCTTTTACCGCGTCAACAACAATAAGATAATCAGTTTCCGTGATGATGTTCAGTAGGCGAAACCCATCTGTTCCACCTTCTATAACCGTAACCTCCGGAGGCAACTCCATTTTCATCAGCTCATTAGCCACATGAACACCGATGCCTTCATCAGAAAGAAGGACATTGCCTACACCGAGAATAACTATACTGCGGGAAGAGGATTTCTCCTCTTCCGCAGCACATAAAAGCTCTTTTTCAGTCAACTGTCTCACTCAATAATGAATTGCTTTACCGTGTTCGAATCCGGATCAATGATATGAACCGCACATGCAAGACAAGGATCAAAGGAGCGGATAATTCTTACAACATTGATAGGGTTCTCAGGATCAGGAACCGGCGCTCCGATAAGCGCCTGCTCATACTGTCCGCGGATGCCGTTTTCACACCGGGGTGAGGCATTCCAGGTGGAAGGTACAATGGCCTGATAATTTTCGATCTTCCTGTCCTTTATCTTGATCCAGTGGCCCAGAGCGCCGCGCGGCGGCTCCGAGAACCCGGCCCCCAGGCCGCTTTGCGGCGGGTCCCAGTGCTCGGTGTCATGAATCCTGAATGACGGTTTTGTCATTTCAGACTGCAGTTCGTCGAGCCATGTATAGCAGGCATCCAGGACAAGTTTGGTCTCGAGGGCACGCGCAGCATGACGTGCGACTACTCCGGGTTTGGCCCCCTTCTTTACAAGTCCGATAAAATCAGGATTCTTCGCAATAATCATTCTTGCAAGAGGGCCGACTTCCATTGCCTTGCCATCATACCGTGGTGCCTTTACAAAGGAATACGCATCTTTTTTGTCGAGATTAAAGACCTGCTCACCGCTGTATGGATGTGCAGGCTTGTTTTCTTTGTACCACGCGTATTTTACTGATTCGGATATCTTCTCATGGTCAACCGGAGCAACTTTGATATTTGAGGGAACAAGATCATTTATAACGCCTGCGGGGAATACAAGAGACGTTCCTGAGGAATTCAGTTCGAATCCTCCATAAGAAAGGTAATTGTAATGTCCGCCTCCAAGTCCAATCTCCGCAAGTTTCCATAATGGTCCGGTTCCGAAAGCAATAACATCAGGAATATAAACCTCTTCGATGAATCTCTTCTGCTCGTCCAGCATGGTTCTAAAACGGGCGATCTGGTTGATATCAGGATAAGAAGTGACGCCGCCAGCTACAATGTTCTGGTAGTGTGGAGTCCTTCCGCCCCAGATAGCGCCCATATTCCTTGCCTTGGCGTGCATCTTAAGGGCATCGATATAGTGCTTCACTGCAGTTGTTACAATTTCAGGGTCACTTACACAAAACTCATCAGGTTCGTACCTGGGGGTAAGCGGGAAGGTGTCTTTGCTTTTGACAAGTCCAACAATCTTGTCCTTGACGGCAAGAAGGTCCTTGTCCTTGCCCTGATATTTCGCGATCGCCATGATATCAATATAATCAAGCGCGCTCAACTGGTAGAAATGAAGAGGGTGGTCATAAATAAATTCGGCCCCCATTACCAGATTTCTTATTAACATCCCGCCCCACGGCACATTTGCCTTGAAGGCGGCATCAAGGGCACGTGCGGAGCAGTTCTGATGGACGCTGTAGCATACTCCGCAGAAACGGCTTGTTACATAGGAGGCGTCACGGGGGTCTTTTCCGATAAGCAGCGCCTCAAAACCGCGGGCCATGGTACCGCTGCTCCATGCGTCGATGACCTTGTTTTTGTCGATCTCAACTGTAATGCTTAAATGGCCTTCTATTCTGGTTATAGGGTCAACTGTAATTTTCTTTCCCATATATGATCACCTCCTCCATTAAGAATTATTGTTGCCGGGCGTTTTGTTTTCCATCATTGCCCAAATCTGTTTGGATATCTTGCTGTCTGCGGTATAAAGAGGCGTCATCTCTCCATAAAAACCTGGTTCAGCGCATCCCATACATACCCCGCCGCAATCAATGCAGAAACTAATTCCGTCATTCCATCTGCGAATCGGGCAGTCAGAGGTTGTCATTGGGCCCTTGCATCCTTTTTTGTACATGCACCAATCTTTCTGTGCTGGATCGTTCCAGTCAGAAAGGAATCTGCCTGCCTCAAAATGACCGCGCCTTCTGCAATTATCATGGATAGTTTCCCTGAAATACATAACCGGGCGTCCGATTTTGTCGAGTTCAGGTGCTTTTCCTGTAGTAAGAAAATAGAGAATTGTTCCAACAAGATGATCCGGATGCACCGGACAGGTGGGAAGGTTGATGACTGCTTTTCCAGGTAATGCCTTGTTCAATCCGATACCTTTTGATGGAGTTGCCGCCGGAATCCCGCCGTAGGTTGCACATGCGCCAACAGCAATGATTGCAGCTGCATTTTTTGCGGCTTCTTCAAGGATAACCCTGAAGGGACGGCCGCCGATCATGCAGTAGCGGTCATCTGCCGCCGGGACAGAGCCTTCGACGATAAGGACATATCCTCCATTCTTCATGGTTGAATGATAAGCCTCTTCAGCAGGTTTTCCTGAGGCAGCCATGGCAGTTTCATGATATCTCAGTGAAATAGTGTCCAGAATTATCGAGGAAGCGCGTGGGTTGAGTGTCTGTGTGAACGATATTGTACAGCCGGCACAATCCTGGCCTTCCAGCCAGATGACGGGTGGTTTTTTTGAGGCGCCTTCCATTGCATGGGCAATGCTTGCAGCGAGCTCCAGTTCAGAAAGCCCGATTACTGCGGCTGTAGCTGCGCAGTATTTAAGAAAATCCCTTCTGTCAATCCCCCGGGATTCTGCGACCTTGAGGAATTCCTGTCCTGCGAAATACTCTTCTTTCACAAAGTCACCTCCTTTTAAACTGGTTCTGTATTAAAAATGTCCAGACCGGTAAAAAAGACACCACCTCCTTAGATTCTTTGTTTCCGCATACAAATATGCGGGATATTTTAATTATAAGCTATAGAAGCCATGGTTACAAGTCAAGAACCGGAAGCGGATAACAGTAAAGAAATGATTGCATATCCGAAGGTTAACAAAACGAATTAAAAATGGGATACAATTACTGTTGACTGTACTGATATGCCTGAAAACAGGAGGACCTATTAAGACATATATTCTAAAAAAGATAATCCTTATGTTCCCCCTGCTTGCCGGGATTACCTTTATAACATTTACACTCACAAAGGCGCTTCCAGGCGACCCGGTGCTTGGCATGGCAGGTGAACGCGCAAGCCCGGAAGTAATCGAAAAGATACGAAAAGAAATTGGAGCTGACCGCGGCATTATAAAACAGTATTTCGGATATGTTTCATTGATTATCAGAGGTGAATTCGGCAGGTCATATTACACAAACAGAAAGGTATTCGAGGACCTGTCTTTAAAATTTCCGAATACACTGAAACTCGCGTTTGCTTCATTGTTTATAGCTGTCCCGGCAGGGTTACTGTGCGGATTTCTGTCGGCATATAATAGAGATACTGCTACAGACAGGATATTGTCCTCACTTTCAGTCGCGGGGCTCAGCCTTCCGGTATTCTGGAGCGGGCTTATAATTATGCTTTTACTCAGTCTCCAGCTTAAAATTTTTCCTCCGTCAGGAACTGGTGATATGCGTTTTCTGGTTCTCCCTGCAATAACGCTTTCGCTTCCCGCGATCGCAACATTGACACGGATTACTCGAACCTCGCTCCTTGAAGTTTTTGATATGCCCTATATCACGACAGCGAGGGCAAAGGGTATTCCGTGGATAAAGCTTCATTTAATCCATGTATTCAAGAACTCCCTCATACCGGTCATTACGGTAATCGGTCTTGATTTCGGCAGCTATATGAATGGAGCGGTCCTTACCGAAACAATATTCGGATGGGATGGAATCGGGAGATTTACCATGGAGGGAATAATGAAGAGGGACTATCCTGTGATCATGGGATGTATCATCGCCGGAACAATAATATTTGTCATGATCAATCTTGTTGTGGATATTCTCTATTGCTATGCGGATCCAAGGATTAGGGTATATGAAAAAAACAGGTAAGTATGCTCTTGGTGTGCTGGTTTTTCTTTCTCTCTTTTCGCTGTTTGCGCCGCTTATATCAGGATACGACCCTGACGCCATCAACCTCGACAGTATTAAGGAGCCTCCCGGCTTTGATCATATACTGGGAACAGATAATAAGGGCAGGGACATTTTTTCCAGAGTACTGCACGGAGGAAGAATATCTTTAAGCATAGCATTGATTGCAGCCTGCATATCAATGGGGATAGGACTTCTTGTCGGTCTGTATTCCGGGTATGTTGGGGGCAGGACAGATACTTTTATTATGGGACTTGTTGATCTGGTTTTGTCCTTCCCGGCCCTGTTGCTTGCGATAGGCATCTCTATTCTTCTTCCGCCCGGTATTTATACCGTTATGATTTCTATCGCGTCAGTGGGGTGGGCATCTTTTGCGCGCATTATCAGGGGGAATGTGCTTATTCTGAAGGAAGCAGCGTTTATTGAAGCAGCAATGGCTGCAGGATGCAGCAAACCCCGAATATTGTTTGTGCATCTGCTGCCGCAATGCATTCCATTATCGCTCGTCATGATGGGGCTTAAGCTTGGCGGGTATATACTGACAGAGGCATCTCTGAGTTTCCTTGGATTAGGCGCTCAACCTCCTGTTGCTACCTGGGGGGCAATGATAAGCTCAAGCAGGGTTTATATCACATCCGCTGCATGGATGGTTATAGCGCCTGGCATAATGATAGCAGTTACGGCGCTTTGTTTTAATATCCTGGGAGACGCCCTGCGTGACAGGTACGGGATAAGGACAGAAAATTAAGTTATCCGCCTAAAAGTTTCTCTTCTTCTTCCTGCTGTATCTTGCATTCTATGCAGAGAGTTGTAACAGGTCTTGCTTCAAGGCGTTTCAGTTCAATTTCCTCTTTGCAGCGGTCGCATATTCCAAAAACTCCCTTGTCAATACGTTCGACAGCCTCCTCGATTTTTTTCAGCAAACGCTGTTCCCTTCCCCTCAGTCTCAACATGAAGTTGCGGTCTGTCTCGGCAGACGCCTGGTCGCCCAAGTCAGGGAATATTATCTGTCCAGGCAGTTCCTGAAGCGCTTCTCCGGCTTCAGCAAGAAGTGTTTTTTTCTGCTCAATAAGTTTTTTCTTTATTTCACGAAGTTTAATCTCACGCTGTGAAAGGGCAGCAGTTTTTTTTGAGTTATTTTTCTTTTGCCCGTCTGAATCTTTATTTTGTTTCTTTATCATCATAACTCCTGTACCATTTTTTTTAGCCTAACAGAAAACGAAATTTCAAGTCAAGGGAACTGATTTATTCTCAAGGATATTTTAGCTGCAACCTGCTTATTGAAGAAGCTTTTCCGTTATTGCCTATCTCAATTATAACAGCTGAAAATATTCCTTCTCCTCTTGCAGTTTCAAACTTTGTTGGCATACCGGATAAAAATCTTTGAATAATCTGCTCTTTTTCAACACCTATAACAGAATCAAGGGGGCCGGTCATTCCAGCATCAGTGATATAGGCGGTACCCCTGGGCAATACCCTTTCATCAGCGGTCTGGACATGAGTATGTGTACCGATGACAGCAGAAACCCTCCCGTCCACAAAATAACCGAAAGCGATTTTTTCAGAAGTAGCCTCTGCATGGAAATCAACAATGATAGTATCGGTAAGTTCCTGCAGCCGTTTTATTTCATCCAGGCCGGTCCTGAACGGGCAGTCAATATTTGACATAAAGACCCTGCCTGAAAGGTTGACAACCGCGATTTTTTTGTCTGTCCGGAAAGGATAAAGAACGCTGCCGAAACCGGGAACCCCGGGAGGGTAATTCAAGGGACGAAGCACACAGTCTTCCTTTGATATTTTTGGGATAAATTCCTTCTTATCCCATACATGGTTTCCTGTGGTAATTACATGAATGCCGCAATTGAACATATCAGAAACGGTTTTTTCGGTAAGGCCAAAACCGCCTGCGGAATTCTCTCCGTTTGCAATGACAAAGTCTATTTTATGCTTGTCGAGAACTGAAGGAAGCAGGGCTTTTGTTGTATCCCTGCCGATTTTGCCTATTATGTCCCCGATGAACAATACCTTCATGATGGCAGCTCAAGTATAATTCTTATTTTGCGTATTCTACAAACCGGGATTCGCGGATAACCGTAACCTTAATTTGGCCGGGATACGTCATCTCAGCTTCGATCTTCTTTGAAAGTTCTCTGGCAATCTGGGAAGATAGTTCATCGTTGATGTCATCAGGTTTTACGATTATCCGCAATTCCCTTCCTGCCTGTATCGCATAACACTTGTCAACGCCCCTGTATGACATTGCCATTTGCTCAAGTGTTTCAAGTCTCTTGAGATAACTCTCTATGGTTTCCTTTCTTACGCCCGGGCGCGCAGCTGAAAGGGCATCAGCTGCTGCTACAAGAGCAGCCTCAACTGTCAGCGGATCCCCCTCTCCATGGTGGACGAGGATGGCGTTTACTACCTTGGGGTTTTCGCCGAATTTACGGGACAGATTGGCGCCAATTTCCTGGTGAGAGCCCTCCATTTCGTGGTCAATTGCCTTGCCGATATCGTGAAGAATCCCTGACCGTTTTGCGAGTTTGGCGTCTACTCCGAGCTCGCTTGCCATCATGCCGGCAAGATAAGCCACTTCGCGTGAATGCTGCAGGACATTCTGGCCGTATGAAGTCCTGTATTTAAGTCTGCCGATGAGCTTTATTAGCTCAGGGTGTATGCCTGAGAGACCAAAATCAAATACAGCCTTTTCACCTTCTTCACGAATATGTGTCTCAACGTCTTTTTTAACCTTTTCAACTATCTCCTCTATTCTTGTCGGGTGAATCCTTCCGTCAGTTATGAGCCGTTCGAGAGAAAGGCGGGCAATTTCACGTCTGACAGGGTCAAAAGCCGAAAGTGTAACGACCTCCGGGGTGTCATCTACAATAAGGTCGACTCCGGTTGCTGCCTCAAGTGCCCTAATATTTCTGCCTTCTCTTCCGATTATCCTGCCTTTCATTTCATCATTCGGAAGCGGCACTGCGGATACCGCCGCGTCTATGACAAAATCACTTGAATACCTCTGGATCGAGAATCCTATTATTTCTTTTGCTTTTTTCTCAGCTGATTCCCTCGCTTCCTCCTCAATTCTCTTGGAAAGCTTGGCTGACTCGAAGCGCGTTTCCTCTTCTGCCCGTTTGAGCAGTTCCTGCCTTGCTTCTTCGGAGCTCAGACCTGACAGACGTTCGAGTATTTGTGATTGTTCCTTGACCATTTGGCTGACGCTTGCTTCCCTGTCCTGCAGGACACGCTCTTTTTGCGTTTGTTCTTTTTCTCTCTTTGAAAGTTCATTCTCTTTTTTCTCTATCTGATCAAATTTCCGCTCGATGGTTTCTTCTTTCTGACGCAGCCTTTTGTCAAGATGGTTAAGCTCCGTCCGTCTCTCCCGGATCTCTTTTTCGGATTCGGATTTTGCCTGAAAAACCAGATCCTTGGCTTCGATCTGAGCTTCTTTCTTGATTGTTTCAACTTCCTTGGAAGTTTCCTCAAGTAACCGGGAATGTTCTTTTTCCAAAGCCTCCTTCTGGTTTTTGAGATTGGACCGGTAGAGCAGGCTGAAAATGAGCCCTATTATAAGACCTGCGGCAAAGGCTGCAAAAAGATATACTGAATTGCCCATGGAAATAGTTCCTCCTTTATTGATCAATGGTTTGACAGAAACGTATCTGCCAACCCGCATTGTTCATTTAAAAAGGCGGTCAGGCTGGAATATAATGCTGGACTGTCAGGAAAAGCGGGTCAGATATACCGCTCTGAAATTCTGACAGAAATGGCTTTTGGAGGTGTTGGGACTTTTGACCAGGAAATACATTGTAATGGATGTTCTATCATGTGACATGGGTACAGGAGATCTTTGCCAGTTTTTGACGATTCCTCCAAGGAATTCCTGATACGCATGTATATATTCTTTCCTCCGAAAAAGCAAATACATTATATTTACAGCTTTAAAAACCCGCCCTGCCGTGTAAGGGAAGAGTTAGATCCCCTTTTACAAGGTGGGTGCCATGAAAGAGTTTTGGGCTTCTCCTGAAAAACAGGCGATGCTCACCGGCTCTTTACATGAGCTCCCAAATGATCTGATTTGCGGGATTAACTTAATCACTTATCACAAACAGGGCAGGCATACCGCCTCACCCGCATATATCAGGTTCTAAGCTACTATAGCACAATTCAAGCATTCGGGCAAGCAGAAAAATTCTTTGCGGATAAGAAGTTTTGTCTTGTATTGAAAGCAGTTTTTTAATAAAATAAGTGTGTATGGAAACATACAGTATATACTGTAAAATTAAAGAATGATAAAATCATTTCAGAATATACAATGGACGCCCTGATATTGGCAGGGGGAGAAAACAGGCGTCTTCCCTTCGTAAAAGGATTTCTTGAAATTAGCAATAATACTATTATCGGATCCATATTGCATGTTTTGAGGGGTCTCTTTGACAGGGTAATTATCAGCACAAATAATCCAGAGCTCTTTTTTTCGGTTGAATCCAGGATGACCGGGGACCTTTTGAAATTCAGAGGCCCCATGACAGGGATTCTGTCAGGCATGATTAGCATTGATCGGCCTGCTCTTTTTGTTGCTGCCTGTGATATGCCTTTCCTGAAGTATGAACTGATCCGGTGTATCAGGGATACATGGATGCAAATGGAAAAGAACAGTCAAAAGGGAACCGGTGATATTCTCCGGCCATTGCCGGTAAAAGGACAGGATGCCCTGATTCCCTGTTTTGACGGCCGGCCGCAACCGCTCCTCGGGATATATTCAAAGAGTATTGTTGAAAAACTCGAGAGTTCAGTGCGGCAGGGCTCCAGGAGTTTGCGGCACTTCCTGAATGAATTAAATGTACATTATATTAATGAAGATGTTGTCAGGGCGATAGACCCGGAGGGAAGATCATTTGTTAACATAAATACCCTGGAGGACTATCAAAGGGAACGGGTAGCAGTTGGCTGTTAGAATACTGCAACTAACTGCCGTTATTAAAAATTTAAGGAGGTCGTGATGTTTGGATTGGGTATGCAGGAATTAGTTGTCATACTGGTTATAGTTGTCATCCTTTTCGGAGCAACCCGGTTGCCTCAAATCGGAAGCGGTATAGGGCAGGCAATACGTAATTTCAAAAAAGGCGTTTCGGAACCTGATGAAATCGATGTGACGCCAAAGAAGGACAAAGATAACGAGGAAGGAACTAAGAAAAAAGAGGGTGAATAGAGGAGCCGTTGCTGAAATTCACCTTTTTGCTTTGGCGCATAATCTTGATGTTATAAGAAATATTACCGGGAATCGCCGCGTAATATCAGTTGTCAAAGCTGATGCCTACGGACATGGTTCCATTGAGGTTTCAAAAAAGCTTGTCAAAGAAGAGACCTCTTTCCTTGCAGTTGCATATTCAGGTGAGGCTGTCCAGCTAAGAAATTCCGGAATTTCAGCTCCCGTAATTGTACTTTTCGACAGCTGGGCTTTTGACGATTTTTTTGATTACGATCTCATACCTGTATTGCATGATGTATCTGCCGCATCAGCCTTATCTGAATTTGCAGAGAAAAGAGGGTCATCCATTAGTGTCCATGTAAAAATCGATACAGGAATGGGAAGACTCGGTCTTCTTGGTGAACATGCTGTCGTTGAGATTATGAAAATATCCTCTATGAAAGGTATTCATTTAACCGGGCTGATGAGCCATTTTTCTGATGCTGACCTTTCAGACAGGTCTTATGCAATGCTTCAGCTGGAAAGGTTCAGAGGCATAAGGGATGAAGCTGTAAGGAAATTGAATCGCAACCTGTTTTCTCATATAGCAAACAGTTCTGCGATTTTGACATTTGAGGACGCATATCTTGATGCGGTAAGGCCCGGGATAATGCTCTACGGATATTCTCCTCTTGATAAGTCAAATCAGCAATATCCCGATAATATAAAACTGCTTCCTGCCATGCGCGTAAAAACTTCTGTCCTTGCTGTCAGGAATATACCTGCTGCTTACCCTGTAAGCTATGCCAGGACATTCCATACAAAAAGGCAGAGCAGGATTGGGTTGCTGCCTGTTGGTTACGCGGATGGCTTTAACAGGCTTTTTTCGAATAATGCCGACGTACTTGTCAGGGGAAAACGTGCACCCGTTGTCGGCAGGGTATGCATGGATCTGACAATGGTTGACCTGACTGAAATAGCCGAGGCCCGTGAAGGAGATGAAGTTATATTGCTGGGAGAGCAGGGCGGAGAATCAATTACTGCGCAGGAACTTGCAGACAGGGCGAAGACAATACCATACGAGATACTGACTTCTCTGGGTAAATACTCAAGAAGGATATACTTTGATGTTCCGTCTTGTTGAAATATTAGGGCGCTACATTACTTCATTTGCTGAAGAACTCGGCAGAGTATTGATTCTTCTTGGCTCTACGCTTCGCCATATGGTAACAATTCCTGTCGAGGGGAAAGGCATCTTCAAGCAGATGCTTGAGGTGGGAATACGTTCTTCGCCAGTTGTGTTGATAACAGCAATATTTACTGGTATGGTTTTTGCCCATCAGACATATACCGGATTTAAACGATTCGGAGCAGAGACGCTTGTCGGCTCGGTCGTTGCCCTTTCAATGACGAGGGAGCTTGGTCCTGTGCTAACAGGCCTGATCGTCGCGGGAAGAGCCGGGGCTGCGATGGCCGCTGAACTTGGAACCATGAGGGTTACCGAACAGATAGACGCTCTCGAGACTCTGGCGACTAACCCAATAAAGTACCTCATCGTGCCACGGTTTGTCGCAGGGCTGATTATGCTCCCGGCACTTACCATCATTGCGGATATAATAGGCATCATTGGAGGTTATCTGGTAACTGTGGGACTTTTCGGGGCAAGTTCAACAGTATACTGGAACAGGACATGGGAGTATCTTGAGGCAGCCGATATTTATAACGGGCTTATAAAGGCCTGTTTTTTCGGAGCAAGCATAGCACTTGTTAGTTCATACAGGGGATTCTACACATCCGGAGGCGCTGAAGGTGTCGGAAAAGCAACAACTGGTGCTGTTGTTATGTCTTCAATGACTATTCTTATCTCCGATTATTTCCTGTCAGCGTTTCTTTTCCAATGATAGAGATCATAGATTTGCATAAATCGTTCGGCAGCAAGCCTGTTCTAAGGGGAGTCAATCTTTCCGTTGAACAAGGCGAAAGCATGGTCATTATCGGCGGAAGCGGATCAGGAAAGAGCGTCCTCATGAAACATATTATTGGTATAATACAACCCGACAAAGGTAATGTCCTCATTGACGATGTTGATATCGGAACTCTGAAGGAGAAGGAGTTATATGAAGCAAGGAAGAAGTTTGGTATGCTCTTTCAGAGCGGCGCACTGTTTGATTCCCTGAACGTATGGGAAAATGTTGGGTTTGCGCTTATCAGACAAAAAAAGATGCCTGAACAGGAGGTGCGGAAGCTTGCGATAGAGAAACTCAGGATGGTCGGACTTGTTGGTGTCGAGGACCTGATGCCTTCAGAACTGTCGGGCGGGATGAAAAAGAGGGTAGGGCTTGCGCGTGCGATTGCGCACGAGCCGTCGGTTCTGCTCTATGATGAACCGACAACCGGACTTGACCCCATCATGGCAGATGCCATCAACGACCTTATTGTTCAGATGAAGGGTCATCTTGCCGTTACATCGGTCACCATTACTCATGACATGCACAGTGCTTTCAAGATCGCTGACAGAATAGCGATGCTTTTTGAAGGAAGAATTATCGAGGTCGGACATCCTGAAGATATAAAGAATACCGCCAATCCTATTGTTCGCCAGTTCATAACAGGGAGCGCAGTTGGTCCAATTAAGATAGAAGGGGTTAATCATGAAAGGGTTTTCAACAGAGCTTAAGGTCGGATTATTCGCCGTTATTGTTATTGTTATATTGTCTTTCATGACATTGAAGGTTGGCGGTTTTGAGTGGCTGCGGAAGAAAGAGGGTTATACTGTTTATGTGTATTTCCGTAATATAGCCGGACTTGATGAGAAAACCAAGGTCAAAGTTGCAGGAGTTGACTCAGGGCTGATTAAACAGATAGGACTGGAAAAGGATACTGCGAAAGTTGAACTCAGGGTAGACCGCGATGTAAGGCTTTTCAGTGACAGTTCCGCATCAATAAAAGCTGCCGGACTTCTTGGAGACAAATATCTTGAGATTAAACCCGGGCATACTCCCCCTATGCTGAACAATGGAGATACAATCAGCAATGTCATAGAAATAGTTGACCTTGATGATATGATACGGAACATTACCAATGTGTCAGCCAATTTCAATACTCTCGCTACATCACTTGTTGAATCTATAGGAACCAAAGAGGCAAAAACTGCGCTCCGTGAATCAATAATTAACCTGCGGACAATTACCCAGAACCTTAATGAGGCAATATCTGTAAACGATGAGAAATTAAGAATAGTACTTGACAACATTAAGACTTTGTCAGTATCGCTGAACGGGCTGATTGACCAGAACAGGGAACCTCTTGCCACTACAATAGCAAATATGCGGGATTTCTCCGGCTCGCTGAAATCAGACGCCCCTGAGCTTATCAAAAACCTCAACATGGCTGCAAAAGAACTGAAATCAATGGTTGAAGAAAACAAACCTGCCATTACGAATACTGTGGAATCAGTTCGGGCGATGGTTGAGGAGAACAGGCCGGCAATAAGAAACGCAACCAAATCAATTGACAGTATTACCCAGAGAATTGAAAGGGGGGAGGGTTCCCTCGGGAAACTCGTAAAGGATGACCGTCTGTATGAATCAGTAAATAAGGCTGCGGAGGGCGTTGAAAAGACCATTTCCGCAATAGACAGATTCAGGACATTCATTACATTCCAGGCGGATTATCTTTCAAGACCAAAGGATTCAAAAGGCTCCTTTACGGTAACTCTTCAGCCAAGGCCTGACAAATATTATATAGTCGGCATTGTTCAGGACCCTGTGGGCAGAATAACAACCAGGGAAACAATAACAACAGGAACGTCCGGAACAACACGCATAAAGGAAGAAAGGATCGATAAAAAGATTGAATTCAATGCGCAATTCGCGAAAAGATTCAGTGACATTGCCATGAGAATAGGAATGACTGAGAATACATTCGGAGTTGGAAGCGATTACTTTTTCCTGAAAGACAAAGGAAAGATTTACGGGGATGCCTGGGATTTTTCCAATGATGAGGAAGGAGCAAAGAACCCTCATGTCAAGTTCGGTGTTGATTATTTTCTCTTTAAGAATATCTTCATGAGTGCGGGAGTTGACAATATCCTGAACCGGAAGCAGCGCGGAGGATATGCCGGAGTTGGCCTGAGATTCGAAGATGAAGATTTCAAATACCTGTTTGGTTCAATGCCAAAAATCTCTTCAAGGTAGGGTATCTGTGGATAAACGTATAGGAGAGATACTTGCTGAGACAGGCGCTATCAGTCACGCTGAAATTGAGCAGACTTTGTCTATACAAAAACAGGAACCCGTGAAACGGCGGTTCGGGGAAATACTTGTGCAAAAAGGGTTTTCTGAAGATGCAATACTCAGGGCCCTGTCTTTACAATGGAATATTCCCGTTGTTGAGGCTGCCAATTTCCCGGCCCAGATACCGCTGAACAGGATATCGTACAACTTCCTTATTGAGAATATCATCCTGCCGCTTCAGTTGACAGATAACACCCTCAGTATTGCGATGGGCGACCCTTCAAAAACTGACGCCCTTGACAGTCTGCGGATATCATATGGATATGATCTTGATATTTCCCTCGCGCGCACTTCTGATATAGTCGGGCATCTCAACATGCTCCATGAATCAAGGGATGCTGTAATGCAGCGTTTGATTGAAGATGTTGCCGAGGAGGAATCTTCAGTTTCTGAAATGACCGAGGATGTCAGCCATCTGCGCGACCTTGCGCAGGAGAAAGGGATTATACAGGTAGTGAACATCCTGATAGAGAACGCAGTCAAGGAACGGGCAAGTGATATCCATATCGAGCCTGGCGAGACTAACTTCAGGGTTCGTTACCGAATTGACGGAGTACTGTATGAGAAGGAATCATTTCCTGTAAGGATGCAGTCCGCTGTATCTTCGAGGATTAAGCTCCTTTCGCAGATGAACATAGCTGAACGGAGGCTGCCACAGGATGGAAGGATCAAGAGCACCTATGCAGGAAAGAGTATAGACATCAGGGTTTCCACCCTACCTACCATATACGGGGAAAGCATAGTCATGAGAATACTTGACAAGGCATCCTCCTTCATGACACTCGAAGATCTCGGTCTTGACAGGACACTTCTGAACGTATATGAAGAGGTTATCCGGAGGCCGTATGGCATGATTCTTATTACCGGACCGACAGGAAGCGGCAAGTCAACTACACTTTATGCCTCTCTTGAGCGAATAAATTCACCTGAAAAAAAGATAATCACAATTGAGGAACCTGTGGAATATCTTATGGCAGGGATAAACCAGATTCCGGTCAGGCCAAAGATAGGGCTTACCTTCGCCAGTGGTCTCAGGCATATTGTGAGGCAGGACCCTGACATAATCATGGTCGGAGAGGTAAGAGACCTGGAGACGGCAGGGATATCCATCCATGCTGCGCTTACAGGACACCTCATTTTCAGTACCCTGCACACCAACGATTCCCCGGGGGCAATAACCCGGCTTATGGATATGGGAGTTGAAAACTATCTGGTATCATCAACACTGATTTGCGTGATGGCTCAGAGACTTGTCAGGAGACTTTGCAGTCATTGTAAAATCCCTCAACCGGCCGGCGATGAGATAAGGGCTGAGTTTGGAAATGATATCAACGAAGTCTGGAAAGGGCAGGGATGTGAACACTGCTCAGGTACCGGATACCGGGGCAGGATCGGGATTTTTGAACTGCTTATGATTACCGACAAGTTGCGGGAACTGATTATGGAAAGGGCAACGGTAAGGGAAATCAAGGAAATGGCTGTTGCCACAGGGATGAGGACACTTCGCCAGGAAGGTATTGAAAAGGTTAAAAGGGGAATGACAACAATAGACGAGGTTATGAGAGTAACGCAGGTGGAATTATGATTGTGAAATCAGAGAAACCTGAATTCACCTTGTCGCCGCTCGCAAATGATTGTGGATTTGCACTCATGATGGTACTCTGGTTCATTGTCCTGCTGAGTATAATCGCAATGAATTTTACTTTTTCCACGAGATGGAATTTTGCAAGCACCAGAAACCTCAAGGATGAGACCCGTTCATACTATCTCTGCATGACAGGATATCAGGAGGCTCTTCAGTATATTATGTCAGACAAGGATCAATCCGTGGATTTTATTGACAGTGATGGAGTGCTCCGGATAGACAGTGAGACCCCTCATGTCGCAGGGATTAAAACGACAGGAGATGGAGATATTGATATCAGAATAACTGACGAGGAATCAAAGATAAACATAAACTTTGCCGGCGAGAACGGGTTAAAAAAACTCTTCGGATACGCCGGATTGCCTTCTGATGCTGCCAATGAGCTTACAGATTCAATCCTTGACTGGATTGATCCGGATAGTATGCATCATATCTCGGGCGCTGAAGATAAATATTATGAGGGACTTGAAAAACCGTATACTGCGAAGAACGGTTTTTTTAGTGTCCCTGAAGAGCTTCTTCTTGTAAAAGGAATGCTCCCGGAGTACATGACCGGAACGGAAGATATAAAGGCCCTTGGACCACTGATAACGACTTTTGGCAGAAGAGGGGACATGCTCGGAGCTATTAATATAAATACAGCATCAAAAGAAATTCTCGAAATACTGGGTTTAAATCCGCTGCAGATTGAGGCTATTATCAAACAGCGTGAAGATGGGGGATTCAAAAACGTGCAGTCCATCCCATTTACCCACAGGGTTCTCGGACTTACCTCAACCAGTTCCCTGTTTTTCAGGATTGAGGTTTCAGCCCGTGCGAACGGAAGCGGACAGGTATCACATATTGTTGCCGTGATTAACAGAACCCCTTTAACAAAGGGCTATAAACTGAAAACAGTCTACTGGAAGGAATATGCGGAAAGTTACCGGGGTTAGTTTAGACGCAAAAACAGTACAGATTTCCGTTGTTGAGAGAATGATGGGTACAGAGCGGCCCGTTAAATCCGACCTTAGACAATTGCCTGAAGATACTGAAAAGAGGCCTTTATTTGTAAAGGATAGCTTTGAATATGTGGCTACTGAATATCACCCTGATGGAATTGTTCTCAGCCTGGCCGCGGATTTGTTCATGTTCCATTTCCCTGAATTACCGCTTGTTAAGAAAAGTGAAATCAGGGATGCATTACCTTATGAACTTGAAAAATACCTTCCCCTGCCTGTTGATGAATACATATTTGACTACGCGATTCTGTCACAGGGACCGGACAGGACTAAACTGCTTGCAGTATCGGTTAAACGGGAGCAATTGAAATCTCTCCTTGACATTGTGTCAGGGTTGGGAATGAATATCATTGCGGTGCGTTGTTCAGTCATCGAAGCGTTTAAAGAGTTCATAATGGATGTCAAGGTCAGAAATATCCAGGGCATTTTTATTAATTGCATGGACAGTGCATTCGAGATCGTCGGATTCAGGGATTCAATGCCTGTCCTCTGCAGGACGCTTCGAAATGACAGGGACCTTGTCCGTGAGACTGAAGCCCTCCTGCCTTTATTCCCTGATGGTGTTTTCATAACCGGAAAGACTGATGCCCTTATTGCAGAAAAGCTTAACGCTAAGACAGTACCCTTATCTCTTGCTTATGTAATTGCATCAAATGCAGAGAAAAGACATTCTCTGTCTCTTAATTTTCTGCCTCCGGAACTCAGACGGAAAAAAACAGATTATTACCCGTATCTCCTTGGGGGCACAGCTGCGGCCACTTTGCTTTTATTTTTTCTGACCGCGCCCCTTTCTTACTATAAGGCTCAAAAAACACTGGGTTCCATTGAGGAGAGAATTCAGACTATAAAAAAACAGGCATCCGGTATCATAGAACTGAAAAGGAATCTTGAATCAGTTCAGACCGACAGAAAATTCCTTGCCGAAATCAAGATAAAGAGCAATATACCCCAGAAGGTTATTAGGGCTCTTTCAGACATGCTCCCTAAAAACACCTGGCTTACCAGTCTGTCAGTCGATGACAAGGGCCGTATCGAAATGGAAGGATTTACCAAAAAGGCTTCAGAGCTTGTTTTATTGCTCGAAAACTCAGGCTTTTTTAAGAATGTATACCTTTCCGAACCGATAAATATAAGGGAAGGTGAAGATGAAAAGTTTTCAATAAAAATGGAGGCCGCGGGAATATGAAAAGAAAGCTGTATATTACCGCGATTGCCCTGATTCTGCTAAGTCTGCTTATGTATGAATACTATTTCATAATCCCGCAGACAGATGCTATAAAAGAAATGATTTCTTCCAAGCTGGAAACCCTGCAGAAGTATGAGCGCTTTATAAATGAGGCAGGATCTGCAGAAGAAGGCATAAAAAAAGCTATTGCGGCTACAGACAGCATAAAATCACAGCTCATCAGTGAAAAATCAAGGTATCGTGCTGCCGCTATTCTTCAGGGCAGGATTGAATCAGTTGCTGGAAAGTCCGGCCTGAAGATAATGTCAATACGCCCGTTGAATATGGTAAAGTATGAATCCTATGCCGGGATTCCGGTCTACATGGACTGCAGCGGTGATATGAAGCAGCTCAGCGAGTTCCTGAAACTTGTTGAGAATGACGCTATTATGCTTAAGATAGACAAGATAAATATAAACGCAGTGAATATAACAAATCCAAAGGACCTGAGAATCAGGATACAGTTATCAGGCTTGTTGAAGCCATGATCAGAAAATGGAGCATATTCGGCATACTGGTTATGATGTTCCTGTACGTATCATGGAATTTATATTCTGAGGTTATCAGATATAATCCTTTATCGGGTAATACTCAGACTGAACAGACAAACAGGAATTCACTGGTTGCCGAGTTCCCTGAGTTCAGTCCTGGATGGTCAAAGAATATACTTTCAAAAAGCATTTTCAGCCGTTCCCGGACATATGCGGAACCAAGGCCGGTTGTTGTACAGGACACTAAACCCGTTGTCCCTCCGCCACCGCCTCCAAAACGGCCTGAACTGGCATTAAAGGGCATAGTTCTCGATCTGTTCGGGGAGTATGTCGCATTTATTGAGAAAGACAAGGCAAAAGCAGTGCCTGCGAGAAAGGGTGACATGATTGATGATGTTGAAATTGTTGATGTCTCTGCAAGGAAGACCGCTGTGCGATGGAATTCGGAGACAATTGAATTAAGCATGGACATGATTAAAACAATAAGTAATCCGAGGTAGAATCTATGGTGATGAGAATTATTGCAACATTGTTGATTGCTGTTTGCGTTTTAACATGTGCGTCATGTGCGCCAAAGACTGTTATGAAGCCGCCGCCTGCCGTAAAAGATGCTCCACCAATACCATCATCCGAAGCGAAACTTCAGGCAGAGGCTGAAAAGAAGGCTCCTGAACCTGAAACAGCAAGGAAAAGTGAAACAGTCAGGATTGAAAAAGAGGCTGACGAAAAATTTGTAATTCTCAATTTCTATGGAGCGGAAATTGAGACAGTCATCTCTACTATAGGCGAACTTCTGAATATAAATTACATTCTTTCTCCCGGAGTTACAGGGAAAATCACAATTCAGTCATATAAGAAATTCCCGGTCAGGGATCTTTTCCAGATATTCCAGAGTATTCTTGAACTCAACGGGCTTACTGCCGTACAGGATGGAAGCCTGTACAGAATTATACCCATTGATTCAGCAAAGCAGCAGCCGGTAAAGGTTGAGACAGGGAAGGGCGTCAAAATGCAGATTGACGGAGCCTTTGTAACTCAAATCATTCCTCTTGAATATGTGAAGGCAGCTGATGTTGCAAGTATAATCAGGAACCTGATGCCAAGAGGAGCTGATATTGTTGTATATGAACCGACAAATCTCCTTATAGTTACCGCGCTCAATTCGTCTCTGATTAAATTTATGAAACTTCTTGAGGCTATTGATATCCCTCCGACAGACAGGGAAATGGTAAGAACTTTTGTCTATTATGTTGAACATGGAGAAGCAAAAAAACTGGTAGAGCTCCTGAAGGGACTCTATGCCGAGAAAAAATCCGGAGGCGTCACTGTTCCAAGATCAGCACCTCCTCAGGCACCGAGAGGTCCGGCATCATCCGTTTCATCAGCCCCTGTCAATGTTGAAGGTGACCTTCCCGGAGAAATAGAAGGAGGCGTCACTATTGCAGCCTATGACGCTATCAATGCCCTTGTTGTAAAAACCACACCAAAGGGATACCTCTCACTGCTGGAGACATTAAAGAAACTTGATGTACCTGCGAAACAGGTGCTTATTGAGGTTTTGATTGCTGAAATGACTCTTGATGACAGCGAGAAGCTTGGAATCGAGTGGATGGTTAAGGGAAGCGGAAGGGTCTCCGGTGAGGATGTTTTCACATCAGGAGGATTCACCACAAAAGATTCTCCGATAACACTGGGGAGCGTTGGAACCGGAATCGTATCGTATCCGAACGGGGTTTTCGCAAACATTTTTAATCCTGGAAAATTCAACGCACTTATTGCGGCATCGGTCAGCACCGGTAATTTCAAAGTACTTGCAAGCCCTCATATTCTGGCGCTGGACAATAAGGAGGCCAAGATTGAGATAGGAAAGGAAGTTGCTGTAGCCACCGGGACATACACTACTCAGCCAACCTCTACGACTTCAACGTCAGGCTCCGGTGTCACAACCGTAGGACAGATTCAGTATAAGACAACAGGCATTATCCTGACTGTCACTCCTCAGATTAATGATAAGGGCCTTGTGGTTCTAAAGATCAGCCAGGAGATGAGCGATGTTGTAGAGACAACGACTGTACAGGGTATCCCGGCTCCCAGTTTCAGTACACGTAAGGCAAACACCATGGCAGTTATTCAGGATGGGCATACACTTGTTATCGGAGGGTTGCTGAATGAAAGGATTGAGAAAACGAGAGTGGGAATCCCCTTTCTGAGCAGGATACCTGTGCTTGGATATCTGTTCGGTTCAACTAATGACAAGGTAACCAAGACTGAACTGCTGGTTTTGGTTACCCCGCGCGTTGTCAGGTCTTCAGAAGATGCAGACATACTTACCAGGGATTTCCAGAACAAGGTCAAAACTATTAGAAATATAGACAAAAAAGGCAATGAAAAATAATAACAGGGAGTTCTTTAATGATTTCTGAAAGGTCCGGTAAAATCAAGCCTTCACCAACCCTTGCCATTGATGCAAAAGCAAAGGCAATGAAGGCGGCAGGGCTGGATGTAATAAATTTCGGAGTCGGTGAACCGGATTTTGATACTCCTGAAAACATAAAGGAGGCTGCAATAAAGGCCATCCGTGACGGCTTTACGAAATATACACCTGTCGGCGGCATAGATGCGCTTAAAGACGCGATCATTAATAAATTTCTGAATGACAACGGCCTCCGCTATTCGCATGATGAGATTCTTGTCTCCTGCGGCGCGAAGCACAGCCTCTATAATATTGCGCAGGCCCTGTTTGGCCCGGGAGATGAGATTTTGATTCCCGCCCCATATTGGGTTTCATATCCAGACCAGGTGCTGCTTAACGACGCAACCCCTGTCTTTGTTGATACCCATGAATCAGATTCCTTTTTGCTTAACCCTGAGACGCTTGAATCACATATAACAAAAAAAACAAAGGCACTGATTCTGAATTCTCCTTCCAACCCGACAGGACTTATTTATGACAGGAAAACTCTGGAAAAAGTAGGAGAAATTGTTCTGAGGCATAAGCTTATTGTTATATCGGATGAGATTTATGAAAAGTTGACATATGACGGTTTTCATCATATCAGCATAGCCTCGATTGATAAGGAACTGTTCAAGCAGACGCTTGTCGTGAACGGACTATCAAAATCATACGCAATGACCGGATGGAGAATAGGATTTGCTGCGGGCCCTGTTGAAATCATCAGGGCTATGACCAATATACAGAGCCAGTCCACATCAAATCCTGCGTCTATTTCCCAGAAGGCAGCGGTTGAGGCGCTTACAGGGCCTCAGGATTTTATATCCGTCATGCTTTCAGAATTCGATAAAAGAAGAAAGTTTCTGATAGAAGGATTGAATGCGCTTCCCGGAATGAGATGCCTTATTCCAACAGGGGCTTTCTATGCCTTTCCAAATGTCTCAGGATTATATGGGATGTCTTTCCATGGCAGAGCTATACGGTCATCGTCTGATCTTGCTCTTTATCTCCTCGATGAGGCTAAGGTTGCCATTGTTCATGGCAGTGCTTTTGGAAATGACAGCCACATTCGTCTTTCCTATGCAACATCACTTGATACGATACGTCAGGGTATAGATAGAATTAGAAAGGCTCTTGCCGGACTTGACTGAAGACATCGTTCAATGTCCGGAAGGTGAAGGAAAATCCTTCCGCTCAGGATATGCTTCGATTATTGGTCGTCCGAATGTCGGGAAATCAACGCTGCTGAATGCTGTCCTGGGTGAAAAGGTCGCAATTGTAACACCAAAGCCCCAGACAACCCGCAACAGGATTATAGGAATAAAAACCCTTCCGGAATTCCAGATTATTTTTATTGATACTCCCGGAATTCACAAGCCAAAACACAAACTTGGTGAAATCATGGTAAGGACCGCTGTTCAGTCACTTGAGGGAATTGATGTAGTCCTCTTTATGACAGAGCCCGTAATGCCTAAAATTCAGGACAGGCTCATTATCAGTTTACTGAAAAAGGTCACTGTGCCTGTTTTTCTCATTATAAACAAAATTGATACTGTGAAAAAAGAAGAACTGCTTCCGGTGATGGAATGCTTCAGGAATCTCTTCCCGTTCACCGGTCTGCTTCCGGTATCTGCCCTGAAACACGACGGAATTGCTCTTCTTGTTAAAGAGATTGCCAAACATCTTCCGTATGGCCCTCGTTATTACCCTGAAGATATTGTAACGGACCAGATCGAAAGGTTTATGGTTATGGAATTAATAAGGGAAAAAATCATTCAGATGACAAAGGAAGAGATACCTCATTCTGCCGCTGTCGAGATTATTGACTGGAAGGAAAGGGAAGACGGACTCGTATCCATACACAGCAATATTTATATTGAAAGAGAAAGTCAAAAAGGTATAATAATAGGGAAAAAAGGAGCCATGCTCAAAGCAATATCCACTGCCGCTCGGCACGATATAGAGAGGCTTCTTAACGCCAAGGTCTTTATCCAGTTATGGGTTAAGATCAGAAAAGGCTGGAGAGAAAACGGAACCATCCTGAAGGAATTAGGATACCAATAGACAATGTTGATTGAGATGAAAGTTGAAGGCCTGCTTTTTGATCCCCGGAGCAATATGTATATTATGTTGCTGAGGGAAATTGAAGGTACCAGTACCCTCCCTATCTGGATTGGAAAACCGGAGGCTGACTCCATTGCCATTGCGTTGGGAAAAGTTGCAACTCCGCGTCCTCTGACACACGACCTTATCAAGAACATAGTTGACGGGCTCAAGCAGAAGATAACAAAAATAATTATTACGGAAATTCTTGATAATACTTATTACGCGCTTGTCTGTATGAACGACGGCAGAAAAGAAACCTTTATTGATTCGCGGCCAAGCGATGCGGTTGCATTAGCACTGCGAACGGATGCGTCGATTTTTATTGAAGACAGCATTATGGGCAGAAAAGAGTCCGACGAACTTGAAGAATGGCTTAAGAATCTCAAACCGGAAGACTTCGGTAATATCATGTAATGCTTCTAAGGACAGAAGGCATTGTATTAAAATCATCAATTTTTGGTGAAGCAGATCTGATTATAACCTACTTAACTCCAGAATCAGGAATAATTAGGGTATTCGCAAAAAGCCCACGTAAAACAAAAAGCAGATTTGGAAGCAGCCTCGAACCTTTGACGCAGTCGAGGATTTCTTTCTGGGGGAAAGAAAACTCCAGTCTCCCCCGCCTTACACAATCGGACATCCTCCATCCCTTCCAGGCACTCAGAAACAACCTGGATTGCTACCTGAAAGTTTCTGGCTTGATTGAGCTGATAATGCGTTTTCTTCCTGAAAACAGTTCAAACCGGAGGGCATACTCTCTTCTGCTGCAAACTATGAGAGTAATAGAGTCTGATATTTCTGATACAGTGCATATGTACCCATGGGATTTGATAATTAACGCTTTCAAGGTAAAATTGATGTATCTGTCCGGATTTGCTCCAAAACTTGATGAATGCGGACGATGCGGAAAACACGGAAACCTTTTTTATGTTTCACAGGGAACCATCCTTTGTGACGATTGTTCCGGAGGGGAAGGGATTACAAAAAGTCTTTCCCCCGGAGTTTCAAGGCTATATGCAAACCTTCTTACATGGGACATTGCCAAGATACAGCGAATTAAGCCTTCCGACGCTCTTCTTTCAGGTCTTTCAGATATTGTTAATATGCACATACGCTATATTCTCTCAGCACCGTTATAGACTTTAACATAATTTTGAATGTCCCCGTACTACTGTACTTAAGCTTGACTTTTGAAGAAACTTTGATATATAAAATCGTCATGAATATTTCTCGGAAATTATCTGATTTCGCCTGTCCTAATAAAGAATGTACCAACCATGCGAAAAGGGGACATGGCAATATCGTTCTTTGCGACACATACGGAAAGGTCCGCAGACGGCTTCTGAAATGCAAGACATGCAATTTCAGATTTTCAGAAAGAAAGAGCTCGTTTTTTTTCGGCTTGCATACAAGCGAAGCTACGATTAAGGATGTCATACACCATCTGCTGGAAGGTATGAGTTTCCGTGAGACAGCACTTGCTTCAGGACTTGATAAGGATACCGTCCAGAGAATATGGAAACGATTTGTCATGTACTATGAGGAATCTGTTGAGGCCCTGCTTGAGGAATTCAATATTGGAATCGAAGATCTGATCATGCTTCTCTATAACAGAAAACAGAAAGGTAAACATGAATGGGTAAAATAAAGGTAGCTATTGTCGGGATCGGGAACTGTGCAAGCTCATTGATTCAGGGGGTCGAGTACTATCGGACTCTGGGTGAAGATCATGCTGAAAAGGCGCTTGGATTAATGCATTACAGCCTTGGAGGATACAGGTCATACGACATAGAATTTGTGGCCGCTTTTGATGTCGACAAAAGGAAAGTCGGCAGGCCTTTAAAGGAAGCTGTCTTTGCGAAACCGAATTGTACGAAAGAGTATTTCAGAGAGCTGCCGGATTTTCCTGTCATGGTGAAGATGGGCGCAGTACTTGACGGAGTATCGAAACACATGACTGAATATTCCGATGACAGGAGATTCATTGCAGCGAGTAAAAAAACATCCGATGTTGCCGGTATACTTAAAGAAAGCGGCGCTGAAATATTGTTGAACTATCTGCCTGTTGGTTCGGAGCTGGCAACTGCATTTTATGCTGAAGCCTGTCTGAAAGCCGGAGTAAGCCTGATTAACTGTATCCCTGTATTTATTGCATCAGATATCCGGTGGGTAAAAAAGTTTGAAAAAAAAGGGATACCGGTTATCGGGGATGATATAAAGAGTCAGATTGGCGCAACCATAATTCACCGGTCACTGACCCGACTATTTGAAGACCGTGGCGTAAAAATAGACAGCACATATCAGCTTAATGTCGGAGGGAACACGGATTTCCTTAATATGCTCAACAGAAGCAGGGTCAAATCAAAAAAGATATCCAAGACCGAGGCTGTACAGTCGCAGATGCACAAGCGGCTGGGTAATGAATTCATGCATATCGGCCCTTCCGATTATGTGTCATGGCTTATGGATAATAAAATATGTTTCCTGAGAATTGAAGGAAGAGTATTCGGTAATATACCGGTGAATCTTGAAATGAGACTTTCTGTCGAAGACTCTCCTAACAGTGCAGGGGTTGTAATTGACGCAATACGCTGCTGCAAGATTGCGCGTGAAAGAGGAATAGGGGGCGTCCTTACTTCTCCATCGGCGTATTTCATGAAGCATCCAATGATTCAGGCTACTGATGAAGAAGCAAAAAATATGGTTGAAGAGTTTATTGCCGGCAGCAGGGAAAGGTAAATAGTGCTTGGCGCCAGACTGGGTCACGTCCTCGATATCCCTTTGAGACGCTTTGCCTTAAAAATCACTTTCAATCCTAACTTCATCACCTTGGCAGGATTCATAATAACAGTTTATTCAGCATATGTAATAACCTTTAATATGCGCCTTGGCGGTATTATAATGCTTTTTGGCGGGCTCTTTGATATGCTTGACGGTATTGTCGCACGCGCAAACGGAAAAGTTACCTTATTTGGAGCATTCCTTGACTCAGTCCTTGATAGATATGCTGATGCAGTGCTTTTTCTTTCTGTTGCCTGGTATCTTGCAGGACATGGCAGTCATGCGGGAGCGCTTTTGAGTCTGGGTACTCTGATTGGGGCATTCCTTATCAGTTATGCTCGTGCAAGGGCGGAGGGATTGGGTAAATCATGCCATACAGGACTTATGGAAAGGCCGGAAAGAATTCTCCTGCTTGTTATCGGAACAATTACAGGATGGATTATACCTGTGCTATGGATTATGCTCGTTCTTACACATGTTACCGTGCTGCAGAGGATATATCATACCTGGAGAGCAATGAGAGAATAGCGACTTCTTTATAATACTGCAAAGGATTCTGCTACCTAATAAGTTTTATTGCAACTACGACCGTTGCAAGCGCTATCAGCCCAAGTCCCTCAGCAATAATGATAATTATGGAGATCCTTCTCTGTGAAGGTGTCATCCTTAGCCATACCTTGTCAATCAGCAGCCTAATGAACATGCTTTTTTTGCCGGCCAGGACAAAATAATTCCTCAATGCCTTTAGCCAGAAAGGAACATCGTCTTCTCTGAAAAAATCGCCCTTGACTGTTACTCTTGTAATCCCGGGGTTAATCTCATCTATTGAAAATTCTGCAAACGATGTATCAAAAAGATAATCAACTGTCCTTTCATACAATTCAACGGTCAGGTTAATGTTATTGTTTTTTTCCGTTCTGTCGTCATACAGGATAATACTATAATGATTTTCTCCCGAATCCCTTATATCCCTTACATACCATGAAGGATTTAACCTTAACACAATATCAGGATTGGTCAAAAATTTTCTAACAATCTCTAAAGGGGCATTAAAATCGATAGAATTCATCTTACGAAAAGCGAGGGGATTTTCAAAGAACTGAATATTTTTCCGGGAAGGTTAAATGACCTTAGCTTTGACTTCAGAGTTTTTGAAGGTTTGAAGCCAATTATGAGCAAATCATACGACTTCTCATCGATTTCTTTTTTAATCTCTTCATCAGGAGAGCCATATCTAGTTATTGTTTTGAAGTTTACTCCTTCTGAGTCAGCTAATGACTTGAATTCCGCCATTATATTCTCGGACTCTTTTCTGATTTTCTTGTCTATGTATTCTCTGTACTCAATCCTTCCTACGGCATATATCTCATCTGCAAATTTTTTCAGATAGGGGTTGATAACATGAAGTACGGTGAGGGTCCCTTTGCATCCCCGGGTAATTTCCATAGCGTATTTGATAGCTTTTTCAGTATGCTTTTCACCATCAATGCAAAGGATAATATTATTCATTATGAATGGCATATCCGATGAATAACAGCTATATGAGGAAGGAAAATTATATATGCCATAATACAGGCATAATACCGCTTTTCAGGGCAGCTAATATAATAAAGATCATCCTTTCAGGACGGTCCATCAGTCCTGTATGGCAACTCTGGCCTAATCCCTATCCTTTGCACGTCATGAGGCTGTTCGGTTTTTTAGTTTTAATGACTACTTAACCCTGAAAGCTTCAGTTCCTATCAGCATAACAACAATTGCCGAGAGCACAGCCTTTAGAGTTGCAGCAATAAAACCAATTATAAACGCCCTACCTCCTGCTTTTTTCAGATCATCGAATGCTATGTTAAGTCCAACTCCTGCAAACCCGATTGCGAAAAATATCTGCAGGAACTGTTTACCGAAAATGGTTCTGTGTTCCTCAGAAAAAACACCAAGTTCATTCAGAGTTACCATAGCGAAGAAACCGAGAATAAAAAGTGGAAACTTTTCCTTTATTACCTGCCATGTGTTTATTTTTTGTTGTTTCTCAGAAGACGTTGCCTGCTTTATTACATAAAACCAGATGCAGAATATAACAGCAAGAGGTATAAAACCTACCCTTACAATGTTTAATATGTTGGCCGTAAGCAGCGATTCATGTCCATACCAGGTTGCAGCAGCAACAAGTTGAGCAGTGTTTAGAATTGCGGTTCCAACCCATGCTCCAAACACTGGCTCGGACATCCCCAATGACTTGCCGATATAAGGAAAGGTAAATAGCGCAACAGTCCCAAAAAGAAGTATCGTTCCAACAGCGTAAAAGAAATCTCTCGGCTTCGCATTGACGACAGGCGCTACGGCCACGGCAGCAGAAACACCGCAAATCCCTGTTCCCGCAGCCATTACCCCCATAAGACCGTCATCCTGTTTCATTCTTCTGCCTATAACTGCTACAAGCACGGTAGTTCCCAATATAAATACAAGCACCAATAACAGGGCAAAAAATCCTACTTTTAAAAGGTTTGACCACAAATAATAACCGCCGAGGAGTATAATGCCGGGTTTAATTACAGGCCTTGCAAGGACAGCGCCTGGCTGGAATATTTTTGGCAGTCCTACAGTATTTCTGATAAGCATGCCTCCCAACAAAAGAACAGCGACATATGTCAACTGAAACTCAATCATTTTTTCTCCAAAAACGTATTTAAAAGGTATTTCCTTTGTTGCAGCAAGCGCATTATAGTCATTTTCTTTAAGCAGATGGGGTTTTTTAGGTTTTTCTTTTATTTCTCCGCGTTCAAAAGCCGCAAGTTTCTCTTTATATTTTTCGTCACTTTTTGCTGTATATTCTGCAAAAGGCAAAAAAGGTTTTCTGTCCTGGGTATATTTCGTAAGAATTTTTTCACAAGCCTGGTACTCTTTCTGCCATTTATGTATGGAAAAATCCCATTGAAGAGAAATCCAGCCAAGTATTATGCAAAGTATGAATCCCGGAAAATATTTAGCAATACCATCATTATTATCTGACATTTATTTGCCTCCGCTATTGAAAAAACAAAGACGTGAAAGTTTTTGGAGTAATTACCCCAGCAAGCCCCAGAATGACAGTTATTGCAGCCATTATCAGAACCCAGATATCTTCTTTCCTCTCAGCTGAAAAAACTTTCTTTGCCTTATCCTCAAATTCCATGTTTTCTGCCATTTACCCCTCCATTTTATTCAAAAGAAGATTTATAAGTAAATGATATGTTTATAGTTATTTCATTACGAGAACCGGAACAGGCGAATGTTCAATAAGTCTTGCAGTAACGCTTCCAAAGGCAAATTTCTTGGCGCCATGTTTCCCATGTGATGCAGCAATTATCATATCAGCACCTTCTTTTTTTGCAACCTCGATGATCATCTGTGCCGGACTTCCGGTTTCAGTAACAACCCTTGCTTTGATGCCTTTATCGCTGAATCTCTCCACGGCTTTTGAGGTTATTGCATGTGATTCCTTCAATTGCATCTCACGTACAACATCACAGTCAATCTCAGTCAGACCAATAGGACAAAAATCTTCAATTACATTAACGCAAATAATTTCACAGCCATCCTTTATTGACATTTCAATAGCCTTGTCTATTGCCTTTAGCGCAAAAACGGAACCATCATCTGCTACAATTATTTTTTCCATAGTCAAGCCTCCTCTTTTTGCATTAACAGAACATGACAACCTTCCCGTTTCTGTAAATTGATAACATCAGATAAAAAATGATGCAGTTTCCGGAAAGAAACTAACATCAAAAACCGCTATGAAGAAGTTACAACAAATAAAAAGAAAAGGCAAGGGTATACATTTGAAATTACATGAGTAAAGGGAAGGGGGAGGGTCAGGCAGACTCTGGAGTGAAAAAGGGAGGTGAAGTCAATATTCAATTCCATTCCTTGCCTGTAAACCATTGTTAAAGGGATGTTTTAAGTTGTGCATTTCAGTAACATAATCTGCGATTTCAACTAATCTTTTGCTTGCTCCTCTGCCGGTTAGGATAAGTTCAACATTCTTAAAATTTTGTTCGATAAAATAAACTGCCTCATCTTCAGAAATAAGATATTCTGAAATCAAACAATTGAACTCATCAAGAACAATCAGGTCGTAACTATTTACTGACATTAAATTAATTAAATAAATCAAGGCATTATATACATTATGCTTAATTTGTTCTTTATCTTCCTCCGGATGAAACAGGGGAGATAAAACAGAATTAAAGACTACAGATGAAATATTAAGCTTCCGAAGGAGGGCAATCTCCCCAGTTTCGTCATCTTTCATGAATTGTGCAAAAAGAACATGCAATCCACGGCTTTTCGCTCTTAGTGCTGCGCCAATTGCAGCTGTAGTCTTACCTTTTCCCTCTCCGGTGTAGATATGAATCATTTGTCTATGTCTCGTTAGGATAGGCCTGTGGCAATTACCATATCAGGATCAATCTCCGGTTTTGTATAAATCCTTGATTGCTCATTGATAAAAATGGATGGAGCGGGCGACGGGATTCGAACCCGCGGCCCTCAGCTTGGGAAGCTGATACTCTACCAACTGAGTTACGCCCGCACTCTGATTTTATAAACCAGAAAGTCCTTAAAAGTCAAGGAAAGAAATTTAAAAGCATTACTTTATAAAATGCTAAGTTATTAAACCATAAATAGTGATTAACGTAGTATTAATTAATGATTATGAAATATTCAGAATCATTATAAATCAATAATAACAATATGAATCAGGCAATAATTAAATATGTACATTATATGTATTTCAGCACTTTAAGTTGATTTACGCGAAAGCTAAAGGATTTCTTAAATGATCAGAATCTGACCCGTATTATTATTTAACATAATATATCTTATCAGTCAAACTAAATAAACAGACATTGTTAGTAATATGTTATTATCCTTGTGTAAATGAATCGATGACTTTTGCAGGATATGGCTTCCAGCTGTATTGAACATAATTTAATCAAGAGAATTTTTTAACAAAATTGGAAGGTTATCAGAAATCTATTGGCGTTCCTATTGCAAGATTATTTTCCTTTCCTTTAATGACAACCCTGACAAGGCTTCCCGGCTGTTGGTTACTCACTATCATGCCAACTTTCAGGTAATTATCTGATGTGCCAAGCCAGTATGAGTTACCCTTCTTCTGCTCTAAAATAATATTATGCTTTGTGTTTATCTGAGATGAAATAAAATCTGCCCTTTTTTGATCATCGACTACCTTGAGCTCCCTGACCCGTTCCCTCTTTACTTGAGGAGAAACCTGTCCGGACATCTTCGAAGCTTCGGTATGGGGCCTGCATGAAAAAGGGAAAATGTGTATATATGAATATGGAATGTCCATTAGAAGTTTTTTTGTATTTAAGAATTCCGAAAATCCTTCACCGGGGAATCCCGCAATTACATCTGTGCCAATAGCAATGTCCGGCAGTGTTTTCAGTATGTTACAAATAGAAGACAAGTAATACCTTATCGAGTATGTTCTTTTCATTTTTTTAAGTATATCAGCATCGCCACTTTGAAGCGGAATATGAAGGTGCCTGCATATGCGGTCATGCTGAAGAACATCAATAAGCTCTGTGTCTATCTCCTTAACCTCAATAGAACTTAGCCTCAATCTGCATTTAGATGTATTATTTAATATAGTTTTAAGTAATTGTGAAAGTTTTGATTTAGGTTTTAGATCATATCCATAAGTTCCAAGATGAATGCCAGTCAATACAATCTCATGATATCCATTATCCTCTATTTCTCTTGCTCTCCTGATTATATGATCAACTGGCAGGCTGCTCGATTTACCTCTTGCCAAAGGCACAATACAATAAGAACATGACAAATTACATCCGTCCTGTATTTTTAAGTAAGGCCTTGAGTTGGTTGTGTAATTGTAAGTATAACATTCAATATTATCAGTTAACATATTGATTATATTATATTTAATACCATTGTTAAATAACTCAATATTCTTGTCAATTTTGAATATTTCAAGTGGTGAAATCTGTGCATAGCAACCTGTTACCATTACCCTGGCACCTGTTTTAAGTGCGCGTCTTATTAGCTGACGGGACTGATAATTACTCTTTTCAGTAACCGTGCAAGTATTAATAACACAGCAATCAGGAGAATCTGACAGATTTACTATAGAATGCCCGGCTTTTATCAGGCTTCCTTCAATTACCGAGCTTTCAGACTGATTTACTCTGCAGCCAAGGGTAAGGACTGAAATTTTCATTATTTTACAGCTATACCTTCAAGAGAATGCAGCCTTCCCTTGGTAATTTCAATTTTCATCAGAGTTCCACAGGATAATCCATTCCCCGGAAAATCAACGATCTTGTTTGTGCGCGTTCTTCCGCTTAGCCGTTCATGTGATTTTTCGCTTGGTCCTTCAATCAAAATTTCCTGAACAGTTCCTTCAAGCAAACGGTTTTTTCTCTCTGTTATTTCTTCCTGAACAGACAGAATTTGATTCAGTCTTTCAGAGACAATATGCTCATCTAATTTAAAATCCATCTCATAAGCCTTTGTTCCCGGACGCGGAGAAAATCTGAAGGCAAAGATGCCATCGAATTTTATCTCTTCCAAGGCCTTCAGTGTAAGGTAATGGTCATCTTCGGTCTCGCCAGGAAACCCGGCAATTATATCTGAAGTAATTGCAATCTCCGGTATGAATTCTCTAAGCAGAGAGACCTTATTTTTGTATTCATCATATGTATATCTTCTATTCATACGGGCAAGGACAGAATCCGCACCAGACTGCAGCGGAAGATGTATATGTTCGCATACCCTTGGTAATTCCGGTATTGTTTTTATAAGCTCAGAAGACAAATCCCTTGGATGCGATGTCACAAAACGGATTCTTTCTACCCCCCCTACTCTGTCAATTTTTTTTAAAAGCCCAGCAAAATCAGTATCGCTTTTATACGAATTGACATTCTGCCCGAGGAGGGTAATCTCCTTGTACCCGTCATGAGAGAGCCTGGTTATTTCCGAGATAATTGATGCGCTTGGTCTCGATCTTTCCCTCCCTCTTGTAAACGGGACAACACAGTAGCTGCAGAAATTATTGCATCCATACATAATAGTTACCCAGGCACGTATTCCTTCAGTCCTTTTGACTGGTAAATCCATAAGCGCAATATCAGGATTTTCAGTTGTAGCAACAGTCCTTCTGCCTTTCAATAACAATTCCGTGAGCATGTGAATATTCTGTGGGCCAAAGACGATATCCACGTATGGTGCCCTGCTTATTATCCGCTTTCCTTCCTGCTGTGCTATGCATCCGGCAACAGCGATGGTCACTTCCGGACGTTCTGTTTTTACAGCCTTTATTCTCCCCAGTTCTGAATAGAACTTCTGTTCAGCCTTTTGACGGATGCTGCAGGTGTTGAAAACTATCAGGTCTGCCAGATAAGGGTCATTTGTTTGAGAGTAACCGGTATTATGAAGAATTCCAAGTATTTTTTCTGAATCATGTACGTTCATCTGGCATCCAAAGGTGTGAATATAGACAGACTTGTTCATATAGAAATTTAACATGTAGTTCCAGATTAAGACAAGGTAACTGTCACAAACACATGCCTGAAACACTGGCATGCAGAAGATGAACGCTTTCAGTAATTCTGTACTATTCCGTCAGAAGATGCTTTATAATAAATATAATTCGTAAGATATAAACTGTTCTCCTTTTATCGGACTTTATCAGTTAGGGAGCTTTATCAGATTATGGCAGAGAAGACATTGGAAGAGAAGAAACTGCTGAACGAACCCATAACACTCATGCTTCTTGGCGGAGCCCTGAGGTTTCCGGCTTATATCGGAGCATTTGCTGCCATAGAGGAAAAGGGGCTAAAAATTGACAAGATTATCGGAGCTTCAGCCGGAAGCATTATAGGAAGCATATATGCGTCAGGGAAATCCCCTCTTGAAATGAAAAAGATAATGATGGAACTGGATACGACTATATTCAAGGACTTCAGTATTAAAAGTCTTCTGCGCGGCAAGGGTCTTTATGAAGGCAAGGTATTTGAGAAGTGGGTTGATGGCATGCTTAAGGGACTTAAATTCGAGGATAAACTTCGATTTCCGTTATATATCGCTGCCTTTGACATCCTGAATAACACACCGGTTATTTTTTCACGTTCCAGTTTTCCTGAAATGAAAATCTCAGCCGCAATAAGGTTTTCTATCGGTATCCCTTGGGTCTTTGCCTATAAATATTTTACTCATACAAAAAAGCGGCATGTTTTTGTTGACGGTAATCTTATGTCAGGGCTGGTTGAAGATATGTTCGAAAAAGATAACCGGATGCTCGTCTTACGCATTCACTCAAAAAAATCAGCGGCACCACCCACACATGAAAACTTTACGCTCAGGAAATACCTTCAGGAATTGCTTCTTATCATGATGCATGCGGTTGAAAGCGAGCGGGTGAAGGCTGACAGGTGGAAAGACACCATCCTGATTTTCTGTGGAGATATCCCTCCAACCAAATTTGGTATATCATCTGAAGAAAAGCACTACCTTTTTGATCAGGGATATATTCAGGTAAAGAAGTTTCTTGAGTACAAATGGGGGATTTAATTGTTTTCCTTAAGGACGTTAAGAAACACTTCAACGATCTTCGGATCAAACTGATTTCCGGCTCCGCGTATCAACTCTGAAATCGCTTCTCTTTTCGACATTGCTTTCCTGTATGGCCGTTCAGCAATCATTGCCATATAGGCATCAACGATCGCAATAATCCTCGCCCCGACAGGAATATTATCCCCTGCAAGTCCTTCAGGATAACCAAGACCATCAAAACGCTCGTGATGGTGGATAATGTTATTTTTAACAGTCTCGGCAAATTCAATTGACTCAATGAGAGAAATCGTTGTAAACGGATGTTTCTTTATGACTTTATATTCAAGTCTGTTGAGTTTCCTGTCTTTTTTTATTATCTTGTCATCTATCTGTGTAAGTCCGAGATCATAAAGCAGCGCGGTATAGTTTAGAATTTTGATATCTTCCTCATTAAGTCCCAAGGCACTTCCAGTTTTTGTAACAAGTTTCTTTATAAGATTTTTTGATTTCTTATCGTAAATCTTCAAAGCGTTCAGAAGTGCCTCAAGCTCTTCTCCAAGATGTGAAAGCATTTCCGGTTTGAAAATATTTTCGTTGAATTTTCTTATCAGAATACCAATCCTGTCTGAAAAAACGGAGGCCAGATAAAAATCTGTAACATCAAAAATATTCCTGTCTTTTTTATTGTTGAGGTTGAGTACTCCAAAAACCTTGTTATTCACTTTAATTGGTATGCTAAGGAGTGATTTTGTATTGTATTTGGGAAGACGCGTTACCCTGACCTTAAAATCCTGTTCAACATCCTCGATAAGGAGTGGCTTGCCTTCCATTGCAACCCAGCCTGCGATACGTTCCCCCATCTTTATCCTTGTATTTCTGATAACGTCCTCGTCCAGGCCCTGGGCACTGGTTATCCGTAATTCACCTTTGTTTTCATCAAAAAGCATGATGGAGGCAATATTTACCTCCATTAAATCAGATATGAATGATAAAAACATGTTTAGTGTCTGATGAAGTTTTTTCTCAAATTCCACCTTTTCAACTTTTGGTAAAATTACTGAAAAAGTAAGGCCTTCAGGTTCATTCGAAGCATCAATGGAACCATCATGCAAATCTACCAGTCTCCTCACGATATACAGTTCCAGGTCTGTCTTTTTCGGCTTCTTCATTCCTAAATGAACCGTTTCCTTGTCAAAAATAAATGGTATTTCATCTTCTGGAATTTTTCTGTTGACTATAAGGACAAGAACCATGACATCAGTCTTTGTATCTGTAACTGAGAGACGGATTGTATCGCCCTTTTTTGCATATTTAATGGAATTGATTAAAAGGTTCAGCAGTATCTGGTGAAGTCTTTCCTGGTCCGCCCAGATATTTGATGCCTTATCATCAAAGGAAGAGGTAATCGTAATCGACTTTTCGTCTATGAGATTCTGCAGAAATTTCAGGGCAAGGGTTGTTTTTAAAGATTTTGTAAGGGAAATGCTTGATTTTTTAAGTATCTTTGTCTCATCCTGAAGGCGTGAAAAATCAAAGAGATCCTCAATATGCCTTTCCAGTCTGCTGATTTCGCCGCAGATAATGTTGATAAACTCCTTGTTTTTTTGACGGTCAATCGTTGTGGCAGTCTTGAGATAATGTGCGGCACCTTTAATGGTAAAAAGAGGTACCCTCAGTTCGTGCGACAACCGCGAGATGAAATCAGTTTTCATTTTATCCGATTCTATCAGCCGTTTGTTGGACTGGGAAAGTTTCAAGTTCATGCCTTTAAGTGTTTCAATAAGCCGGGCATTCTCAAACGCTATTGCAGCCTGGTCGGCAAGTATGGTAACCAATTCAAGGTCATCAACTGTAAAAACAGCACCATCCGCCCGATTGTTCACGCTTATTACGCCATACATGTGGTTTCTTGTATGAATAGGAGCGCAAATCAGGGAATTATTCTCATATTTTGCATGCCCGATCTTTTTGAACCGGACATCCCTTGTTACGTCTTTTATAAGAAGGGGCTTCTTTTCTCCTGCAACATAGCCGCATATGCCCTCACCAATTCTCACCCTGATTTCGCTTATAAGGTCTTCTTCAATTCCCCTGGAAGTCTTAATAAAAAGTTCCTGTTTTTCTTCATCAATCAGCATGACAGACCCAATATTTGCATGTAAATACTTCAGAACAAGTTCAAGCACGAGTTCAGAGACGGAATCTGTGCTTTCGCTGTTTGCAACTGCAGAACTGACTTCACGAAGGATATCCAGCTTCTGACGCGTAAGGTCAAAGGCAGATACAGACAGCTTTTCGGTATTTGATGCCTGATGCTTTAAACCATCATCGAATATATTTTGTTCCTGTATATGCATTAGACATTGTAGTTTTTTTCCAAAGCTATTTACAAGCAGAAAATACCCTAGCAATCGGGAGTTTTTTGTAATAAAAAGGCCATATTCTTAAATCAGTGGATATGATTACTAACAGACTGAATGGAAATAACTAAAATCTTCCTGTCATGGCATTTCTCTGATAATGTAATCCACTAAACCATTCGAGCTCATATGAGTCTTTGCATCATATTTATTGTCAAACCCGGATATCCAAACATAATGGAGTTCCCCTATGGATTGAATCAGGATTGTTTTATCACCTACCCTTCCCTGAAGTTCCTGCCTGAGTCTTTCAGCCTTCTGGAGCGATCTGAATGCCCCAACCTGCACTACAACAGCTGAGGATATGGCCTGTTTGGGTTTGATATGTTCGATTTCCTGTTCAGGATTCAGGACAGTCGGTTGATTACTCATCCTTTTCCTGTGCATAAGAAAAGTAATCCGTTCTGAAACAGAAAGCAAATCCGGCCTGTAAACATCCTCATTTCTGAACCAGCTTTCCTGCAGACCTGATGAAGCCTCAAGTTGGGCAATTATAATGGCAAGTTCATTCATTGCTGCCAAATATTTATTGTTGGCCCTGATCAATTCAGATTCAGCCTCAATTACATCCGGAAGCTTAGAAAACCCTTCTTCATAATTATCAACGGTAAGACGAAGACGGTATTCAATTGTCTTAAGCAGCTTTTCAAGCGCTTTGATTTCTTTTTCCTTCTCATGTATTGCATTGATAATTTCAGCCAGTTCAAGGGAAATATTTCTTTCAAGTTCATCATGTTCATATCGAAGCCGCTGGCTTGCAGCTTCTGTCTTGCGCACTTCCGCTTTTGTCCTTCCCCATTCAAATATAGGCCATTCCATCTGGGTAATAACCATCCAGGCGTACGGTCTCGTAATATTTGTTTCCTTTTGAATTGAATACCTTCCCTGGAGCGTTGCCCTCGGATACCATTCGCTTTTTGCTATCTCAATTTCTGCTTCTGCAGTACGTATCCGTGATGACGATATCTTTAGATCATCCCTGACTTTGTGTGCGGATTCCATGATTTCTCTTGCAGTAGCCATGAGAGTTCTGTTAACTGGCTCCCCTTTAAGCTGAAATTCACTGTTATCCTGATAATACATAAGCTTCTTAAGCTTTCTGAAGGCAAGCACAGATCTGTTCCTGCTCTTCAGCAGATCCAATTCAGAAAAAGCGATATCTGTTTCAAGCTGAAGGATGTCTTCCTTTTTGGCATATCCCTCAATGGAGAGCTCATTTAAAACCCTGAACCGCTCTTTTTGGGACAAATTTATTTTTTCCAAAGCCTGCCGGGTTAACTGCTCGTTTAAAGCCTCATAGTAGGTTTTCCTGATTTCAAATATAAGTGATTTTTTCTGTTTTTCGATAAGATGCCTGGCCTCTTCACGCATCTCTTTTGATTTCCTTAGGGTATTGGTAAGGTTGCCTCCGGTATAAATGCTCTGTTCCATGATAAGGCTGATTCCATACGTTGAACGGTTTTCCGAAGACAATTCCACATCATCAGCAGGAATGCCGGATGAAAAAGTGTCACGGTTGACAACGAAGATGTCTGACTTATCAATAAGCGCATACTGTCCTTTCATCTTAAACATCGGATAAAACCCGGTACCGGATATCGCAACCTCTTCTTCAGCGGACAGGAGAGACATTTCATGAGATTTCAGTCCCCTGTTGTTTTTGAGCGCAGATTCAACACATTCCTCAAGAGTCATTCCAAACGCACAGGAATTGGATATATAAAAAAAGATAATAAGCAGAAAATAAACCAATGCAGTCATACGAACATTACCTTTATGCATGACTATTTCTTCTTGATGAATTTCACGGTTACTGTCATTCCATCCTTCAGGCCTGTAAAATCATCAAGGTCGATATAGATATTCTGTGCGCTGATATCAAGAGAAGCCTGCGGATCGAAAGTTCTGAGAGATTTTCTTTTTACCAGAGGAAACACCTTGGAGACCTTCCCGTTAAAAGTTCTGTCTCTGTATGCATCAGAAGATACTTCGACAATCTCGCCTCCTTCAATTTTACCAGCGTCAGTCTCTTCCAATTCAGCGCGAATCCTCAGTCGTTTTGGAGTGATAATGCGCATAACAGGATTCCCGAAGTCAACTGTTTCTCCGGGGTCCTTGAATCGTTCACTGACCACGCCATCAATCGGTGAAAGAATGCGGTAATCGCTGAGAATTGCATTATTGTACTGAAGCTCTGAAGAGACACGTTCCATGACGGCCCGTGCCTGTTCAATTTCCTCGCTTCTCGCACCGCGGTCCAGTTTCTGCAGATTGGACTTTGCTTCATGCCAGTCTTCCATTGCAACGTTCATCTTCTGCTGGGCGCGTTCGAGTTCAATCCTTGTTGTTGCATCTTTTTCATACAGCCTGTTTTGCCGTTCATATTCATCTTTTGCCTTCAGGAATATCTCATTTGTCCTGTTGACGTTGCTCCGGGCGCCTTCTACGTCTTCTTTCCTGTATCCGGATTCCAGTTCCCTGAGATGTTCTTTAGCTTCACGCAAAGAAGCCTCTGCGAGTTTTACTTTTGTCAGTACTTTTTTATCATCAAATACTACCAGCAACTGTCCTTTCTTTACCGTATCCCCTTCATCAACACGAATATCAATGATGGATGAAGCTACCTGGCTTGCTATTTCTATCTCATCCTTGCTCTCAACAACTCCTTTTGCGCTCAGGGGAATTTTATTCTCCTTCTGAACATCAACTGATTTCAGCACCTCTTTCCTTGTAAAAAATGAAGGACCGAACAGAGCAAGGCAAAGAGCGGCTATAACAAAGACAATAATCACGATAATACCTGTACGACTTTTTTTCATGATAGTCTCCCTTTTTCTTTGATAATCTTTCCGTCCTCCATAATGAGAATCCTGTCAAAGATATCTTCAATACGATTATCATGCGTTGAAACGATAACACATCTCTTCTGTTCTCCGGCAAGTGCCTTCAGGATTTCCATAACCTTTCTCCCGTTTGTAAAATCAAGGTTTCCTGTAGGTTCATCTGCGAGTATTATTGGGGAATCCGCCGCGAGTGCCCGGGCAATAGCCACCCTCTGTTTCTGCCCTCCGCTAAGGTCTCTGGGAAGAAAATGCATCCGTTGAGAAAGCCCGACTTCGGAAAGGAGTCCCTGCGTTTTCCTGTCAGCAATGCTTCTCTCGATTCCCTTAAGCTTCAGTATCAACATGACATTCTCATAAGCCGTAAGCGCGGGGAAAAGGTTGAACCCCTGGAAGATAAAGGATATATATTTTTTTCTGATAGCGGGAAGTGTTCCCTCATCCATTTCAGTTATCTCGCTACCATAAATTTTCAGGGAACCACCAGTGGGCTTGAGAATACATCCCATCATGGAAAGAAGAGTGGTTTTTCCGCTTCCTGATGGTCCAAGAAGTCCGATGACTTCGCCTTCGTTAAGCTGAAGGTCAACAGATGAAACAGCCGTTACCTCAACCTTGCCTTCAGCATAGACCTTGGTTAATTCTTTTGCTGCTATTGCTGCGTTCATCCCTCTTAACCCCTGAATAGTATAGCAGGATCTATTTTCTTTATTTTCAGTATGGAGACAAGGGCAGATGAAATACACATTATCAGAGTAAGTCCCAGCACCAGGAAATTCACCCAAACACTTATAACCATTACCATGTCTGTCGCTTCATAGAGCTTTACGGAAAGTATGGTAATTACCAAACTTACCAGATACCCAAGAAGGGCATTAATCATTGCCTGTGAAAATATCAGTTTATATATATCAAAATTGGTTGCTCCCATTGCCTTGAGTGTTCCGAATTCTTTAATATGTTCAACCGTGGAATTATATATTGTCTGGCCCACGATAAGCATTCCAATAAGGAAACTGATAAGTATTGTCAGTAAGAAAGAAAAACCCACACCTGTTTCAATCGTCCAGTATAATCTGGTCTTCATGCTGAATGCCTTTTTTGTATAGACGTCAACTCCTTTTAATTTTTCACGCAGATTACTCATTACTGCTTCAACAGGATATCCGGGAGCGAGTTTTGCTATTACAAAGGTTGTTTTGTCAGGACCAATCCAGTTCGGGTCGAGTTTCTGTGCAAGCTTATATGATGTAAAGATGATAGGTGCTGTAGTAAATGACTTTACTTCCTCTGAAATGCCAACAATTCTCAGGCGTTTCCAAAGCACTTCCCTGTATTCACCGACTTGTATATCTCCAAGACGCCTCATCGCAGACTCATCAACAATGGCGAAATTTCCGTTTTTTACTTCCCTCATATCGCCAACTTTCATTGCCCATGGCCCGCCGATGCCGTTATCCGGATTGTATCCGACTACTTCAACCTGTTCTGTGCCGCCTTCTTTCTGCTTTATAATCCCCCATGTGACAATCAATTTTTCAGCCCATTGAACTCCTTCAGTCGAAAGGACATGGTAGTAGAGATATTCCGGCAGGGGCTGCGAAAAATCAAAATTCTTGCAATTCTTTGAGGTTATCCAGATATCACCCGGTGTGCTGTCAATGATAATTGAGGATGTTTCCATTAATCCAAGATAAATCCCCATCTGTGCGAATATCAGACTTACGGCAAAAATGACACCAAGAAGCGTAATAAAAGAGCGGACCTTGTCATAGCTTATTATCCTTAGGGCAACTGAGAACATGGAATAATATACCAAAACCGGAGGGAATGTTCATAAAAAAAAGCGGCCCGAAGGCCGCTTGATAAACTATTTAAGAAAATTCAAAGCTAATTACTTTCTGAACCTTCTCCGTAAAAGACCAGCTCCGATCATGCCGGAACCAAGGAGAAGAAATGTGGATGGTTCAGGAGTCATTACAGTATCGAACTCAAAGGTGAATCCGCTGTTATAGTAATGGCAGTCCGGATCCAGACCGAACCCGAATCTTCCGTCCTGAATTGCCGTGTTAAAATCAATGATGTTTTGTGCAGTGAAATTATAAACTACATCCTCAGAAGGATTTATCCATTTTTGCTGGGAATTGGAATAATACTCGTTTGTATCGGAATAGTTAAACAGCCACCAGCCCTTGCCCTGAAAAGCATTCTGAGTTGATGAAGATCCCTGTGGATAATCGAGGTCATCATAGCTTGTTACGCCAAGAGGCGGCGTGTTAAGTAAATGGACATACAGGATATCGCCATTTTCTATTGTCCAGTCATTAATGTCATCAATGGTCATCTTTGCAGACACTACTACTTCACCCGGACTTAACGGCTGATTAATGCCCCACTTATAGTAATGCCAATGATCAAGCCCGTAAATATCTTTGGGATTGGGAACGAATGTATATTTTGCTGCTCCGGAATTGCTCAATAACAGTCCGGTAAATACAAGTGCAGCTAACAAAATAATGAGCAATCGTTGTATTCTCATTATATATACCTCCATATATTAATTTATAATATATTAGCAATATCCATGCCATTTTACAATATGTTGATATTTAAGGATAATTTAATATTGCTATCAACGATTACCTGATTTTTGTAAAATTTATCGACATGTTGTGTAAATTTATTTTACAATTACAACAGATAATTTTCTCTTTTGACATTTCCGAAATATCCATTCTATAATTCTACGTCATCAGTAATTGTTTTATCCTTTCACTCTATCCTTTACAGATCAAATGAGATGGGAATACTTTTAATGTTTAACAAGGGGGAATTTTGATAATATTCAAAAAAGTTGAAACTGAGCAGGAAAAGAATGATATTTACAGGCTTCGCTATGAGGTCTATTGCAGGGAAAAGAACTATCTTCCTCACATGCAATATCCCGGACAGAGCGAGATGGATGAATATGATCCTCACTCTGTACACTTCATCGCAAAGACAGGAGCACAGTCAGTCGGTACAGCCCGCCTTGTTTTGCACAATCCTATTGGGTTTCCAATGGAGCAGCATTATAATTTCAGCATCACTTCAAAAGGGATGAACATTGAACACACTGCGGAGATATCAAGGCTTGTTGTCATGAAGCAGTCTACGATGTCATCCGAATACAGGAAGTCGAAGATCACATGGGGTCTCTTCAGGGTTATGCATCAGGAGGTAAAATTACTCGGCATCCAGCACCTGTGCGCTGCCATGGGAATGGGTCTTTGGAGGCTTCTGAACAGATGCAATATTCCGTTTTCACAGATAGGATTGCCAAAGGAATACTACGGTGGCGTATGCGCTCCTTTTGCTACAAACATGAAGGACATAAGCCCTGATATCTTCTCGTAACCCGCCTTACTTAGTCATGGACAACTCACGTAAAATCCTGTATTATATTGAAAAAAGAGAGGATTCCTATTATGTTCCCTGGTTCTTTGCAGTTAATAACAAAGCATATCGAATCTGAAAACGGACCTGAAATACTCAATGAGTCCTTCAGGCTGCGATACAGGATCTACTGCGAAGAAGCCAATTTTCTTAACAAGGATGATTATCCCTCCGGTATTGAAGTTGATAAGTATGACCCCTATTCCGATCATATCGTTTCCCTGAACCAGCAGTATGATACAAACAATACGGTCGGTACCGTAAGGTTAGTGCGGTATTCCGATGAACTGGGATTCCCTACTGCCGAACATTATGAGAAACTCTACCGCCTGTTATCAAATATAAATGCCCGGGAGGTCTGCGAGATTTCCCGATTATGCATATCCAAGGATTTCCGTAAAAGAGTTGAACCGAGAGACGGCCTTTATGGTGTTGAAAGTTATCTTGAGGAAGACAAATATGAACGCAGGAAATATCCAGTAATCCTGCTGCATCTCTTCAGAAAGATGCACGCTGTAAGCAGACAGTCCGGGATCAACTACTGGATCGCAAGCATGGAAGAAACCCTATCCAGAGTGCTGGGAATGTATGCCATCAAATTCCAATACCTCAGTGATGACGTAATCGAATACTATGGCAGGGTAAGGCTTTACATCGCCGAAATACCTACAATAGAAGAAAGGATGTCCGTGCAGCGACCTGACCTGTATCCTTTTTTCAAGACATAGAACGCATCCGGGAGCTATCATGTTTTCACACCTGACCTTTAAATTCTACAAAAAATTGCTTCGAAGATATTTTGAAAAAGCTTCATCAATCCCTGAACAAAAAAAACAGGAACAGGCATTGCTTGAATTATTCAGGAATACTGCCCGTTCTGTCCCGGCATACAAAAAATTGCTTGCTGAAAAAGGTATCAGTCCTGAAAGCGTTAAAACGATTGATGATTTCAGGAGTACTGTGCCCCTCATTGACAAGCATAATACATTCATTCAGTATGAAGACAAACTTGAGGAATTGTGCGTTGACGGCTGTCTTGGAGATGTCGTATCCGTGCTTACAAGCTCCGGCCACTCAGGACGTTTTTCATATGGTGTCATCTCAAAAAATGAGGACAAGAGTGTAAGGACGTTTGTCGATTTATTCATTGACCTGTATTTCGACATTGAAAATCAGAAGACTTTTCTTATCAATTGCCTTCCGATGGGAGTCAAGGTTCCAAGCAATCTGATGGTCGTCGCAGATGTAAGTGTGCGTCCTGATATGGCGCTTGCCCTGATTAAATCATTTGGACGAAAATTTGATCAGATTATTGTTGTTGGAGAAAACACCTTTATCAAGTTTATGCTGGACCTTGGTATTGAGAGGCGATTTGACTGGCCGTCCTATAATATTAAGTTAATCCTCGGAGAAGAGACATTTCCAGAAGGCCTCAGGACTTATCTGGGCACGGTTCTTGGAAAAAATATAGACACAGCCGGCAAAGTTATTATCGGTTCTTCCATGGGAATTTCTGAAATAGGACTAAGTGTATTTCAGGAATCACTGACTGCCATCAGAATACGTCGCCTTCTTGATAAGGATCATACCCTGAGAAAGAAGTACTTTGGCGACATCACTTTTACTCCCATGCTTTTTCACTATCTCCCCTTCAGGCTTTATATAGAGACTGTATCATCAGATACCGGCGGACGATTTCCTGAACTTGTCATAACACCGCTCAGCCGTGACAGGAGGCTTCCTCTTATACGTTATAACACGCATGACAGCGGCATGATATTCACACCGGATATGGATATTCTTAATGTTATTGAAAAACCCAAACTGCCAATGGTTGCGGTGTTTGGGAGAGGAAAAGGCATTCAGGTCAGCGGGAGGATGATTTTAATTGAGGAGATAAAGGAACTTCTTTACAGTGACATGGATATTGCGTCTCGGCTTACCGGTAACTTTCTAATGAATACATTAAGTCAGGGACCGCGCCCGGCTTATCTTAAAATACAGCTGCGCAAAGGCATTCAGGCCTTTCTTGTTAAAGACAGGATATACGGTCTTTTTTCTGAATACTATAGCGATATCTTCGAGATTGAATTGGCTGCCTTTGAGAATATGCCAATTGATTTTGAGAGAAAACTGCCCTATATAGTTTAGTCCATTTTATTCATGAATATAACGGGACAAAGTATTTGGACTCATTCCCGGCAGTTTCTCTCTCCATGACATTTACCTCTTTTTCATTTCATGTTGTATTTGAATTACCGGCCCCGGTTGATGTTACTGTTTTTGTGAATAAACAGAGTCAGGCAAGAAACAAAAAAAGAGGGTGAGTCTTCTCACCCTCTTTTTTTGTTTTATATCTTTTACTGTTTTATTTCTTGATAAACCTTCTGTGTCCTGCCAATGC
>Ga0233425_10001358_pt1 | contig 55694 bp, 55 predicted proteins | sample Watercolumn_Towu_2_FD_181712 | JGI IMG/M metagenome (GOLD analysis project Ga0233425, IMG submission 181712) | Freshwater microbial communities from Lake Towuti, South Sulawesi, Indonesia - Watercolumn_Towuti2014_140_MG | ecosystem: Environmental > Aquatic > Freshwater > Lake | place... | reverse complement strand
CTCGTCTGCGAACTCGATCGAATCGGCGAAGCGTTGCGCGCCGAAGGCGACCCCGGCGGGCGATTCGATCCGCCCTTCTCCACCATTCACGTCGGCGTCATTCATGGCGGAACGGCGCGCAACATCGTCGCCAAGGATTGCGAGTTTTTGTGGGAGGTTCGGGGATTGCCCGGCGCGCCGGCCAAAATCGTCCGGGATCGGCTGGAGGCCTATTGCGACGAGTTGAGGCGAACCGCCTTCGTCGGCTTTCCCGACGCCGGAATTGAGACGACGATGGAAAATGAGGTTCCTGGCCTCGCGCCCCAGCCAGGCTCGGAGGCCGAGACCCTGGCGCTGCGGCTCGCCAGGCGCAATGCGACGATCGCCGTGCCCTATGCGACCGAAGCCGGCCAGTTTCAGCGGGCGGGAATGGCGGCGGTGGTCTGCGGTCCCGGCCGCATCGACCAGGCGCACCAGCCCGACGAATACATCGACATCGCCGAGCTGGCCGCCTGTTTAGAGTTTCTGCGCGGGCTCACGCGGGAGCTGCAATCATGAATTCTCGACAGCATCGCATCTGCTGAGCAGGGAAGCGGTCTCTCGGACGATCGTCGGCTGAGAGACCGAAAGGATCGACCGCGAGGCGATCAGCAGACCCAATGCCATCGGCCATACCACCAGCGCCAGCAGGCGCCGCCGCCATGCCAGCCGCCCCAGCCCCACGGCCGATGCCAGCCGCCATGCCAACCATGGCCGCCGTGCCAGCCGCCATGCCAACCGCCATGCCAGCCGCCATGCCAGCCGTGGCCGCCGTGCCAGCCAGCGGCTGCGGGCGAGGACGCGGCGAAGAGCGCGCCCGCCAGCAGCGCGGCGCATGCAACTTTCTTCAACATGACTTTTCTCCTAAGACACTGACGCCGTGAGGCGCCGCTGATTGACTACGCCGTCGGGCGGCGATGGGCCGTGCGCGGCCACACATCGGGCGGCGCGCGCGCCCGTTGCGCGACATCGGCGGGACGGCATTGCTTTCGCGAAGTGAGTGGCTATAGTCCGCGCCCATTCCGGCGCTTTAGGAACAAACATGCGCGCCGGGCTTCGAGCCATCGAGCCTTTTAAAGAGATATCGCGATGAAGCTGATCCCTGACGCTTTGGCGCAAGCCCAGCCGTCACCGCCCGCCGCCGAAGCCCCTGCCGCGCCGCCGGCCGAGCCGAGCGCCCCGGCCGCGCCGACGCCGCCGGGCCTGCCACACCCGCCCGCCTCGACCCAAACCGGGCAGTTGGCCGAGTCCAAGCCAGAGACGGCTCAGCCGCCGACTCTGCCGGAAATGCTCGGGCAGCTCATTCCCATCTTCGTGGTGATGGGCATCGTGTATATACTCGTCATTCGCCCGCGCTCGCGCCGCGAGAAGGACGCGATCGCGCAATTGCGCAATGTGCGGCGTGGCGACACGCTCGTCACCACCAGCGGCTTCGTCGCCAAGGTGACGAAAGCGATCGACGACGCCGAAGTCGAAGTCGAGCTCGCGCCCAATGTGCGGGTGCGCATGCTGCGGACCGCCATCGCCGAGGTGCGCGCCAAGGGCGAGCCAGTGAAAGAGGAGCCGCCGCCGGCCAAACCGTCCGGACCCGCCAAAGGCGCCGGAAGGTCGGCCAAGACGAGCGAGGCCAAGACGAATGAGGCCAAGACGAATGAGGCCAAGACGAATGAGGCCAAGACCAATGAGGCAAAGGCGGGCGACGGCAAGGCCGGCGACGCCAAGACCAGCTCGCAGAGCTGACGCCGCCGTCCTTTCGATCCCCTAGCCGATAGCAGGACGATGCTGCGATTCTCGACCTGGAAATTCTTCGCCATTGTCGCGATGACTCTCGCCGCGGTGCTTGTCGTCGCGCCGAGCATGTTGTCGGCGTCGCATTATGAAGAACTGAAATCGCGGCTGCCCTCATGGCTCGTTCCGCCGACCATCGTGCTCGGCCTCGATTTGCAGGGCGGCTCGCATGTGATGCTCGAGGTCGATCAGGCGGACCTCATCGCCACGCAGATCAAGAATCTGCGCGACGACGTGCGCCGCATTCTTCGCGAGGAAAAGGTCGCCATCACCGGGGGCATCGGCGCGACCGCACGCGGGGTGCAGGTGCGCGTGGCGGACGAAGCGGACCGCGAGAAGATACTTCCCAAACTGCGGCAGCTGCGCAACGGCTTCAGCAACGCTCTCATGGGCGGGCCGTCGCCGCTCGACGTCGAGACATCGCCGGACGGCCTCATCCGCGTGACCATCACCGACGCCGGGCTCACGGACAAGTCGCGCAAGGCGGTCGAGCAATCGATCGAGGTCATTCGCCGGCGCGTCGACGCGCTCGGCACGCGCGAACCCAGCATCCAGCGGCAGGGCGACGACCGCGTGCTGGTGCAGGTGCCAGGCCTCCAGGACCCCGAAACGCTCAAGGAGATTCTCGGCAAAACCGCCAAGCTCGAATTCCGCCTCGTCGCCGAACCCGGCCAGAATCCGTCGGAGACCGAGGAGCTCGATCAGGTCGAGCAGGAAGGCAAGATCGCGGTTGAAAAACAGGTGATGGTCAAGGGCGAGGACCTCACCGACGCGCAGCCCGGCTTCGACCAGCAAAGAAGCGGCGAGCCGGTCGTCAATTTCCGCTTCAATATTCGCGGCGCCCAGTCCTTCGGCGAAGTCACCTCGAAAAACGTCGGACGGCTCTTCGCGATCGTGCTCGACAATAAGGTGATTTCCGCGCCGCGAATCCTGACTCCGATCACCGGCGGCTCAGGCCAGATTTCCGGGCGCTTCACCGTCGAACAGGCGAATAATCTCGCGATCCTGCTGCGCGCCGGCGCGCTGCCGGCGAAGCTCAACATCGTCGAGGAGCGCACCGTCGGTCCGGGCCTCGGCCAGGATTCGATCGACGCCGGCAAACGCGCCGCCTATGTCGGCGCGGGCTTGGTCGTTATCTATATGCTCGTCACCTATGGCGTCTTCGGAGTCTTCGCCAATCTCGCGCTTTTCGTGCACATCGCCTTCATTTTCGCCGGCCTTGTGCTGCTTGGCGCGACGCTGACGCTGCCCGGCATCGCCGGCATCGTCCTGACGATCGGCATGGCGGTCGATTCGAACGTGCTGATCTACGAGCGCATCCGCGAGGAAAATCACGCCGGACGGTCGATCCTCGCCTCGCTCGACGCGGGCTTCACCCGCGCCTTCGCGACCATCGTCGATTCGAACGTCACCATGTTCGTCGCCGCGGCCATCCTTTATTTTCTTGGCTCTGGGCCGGTGCGCGGTTTCGCCGTGTCGCTCGCGCTCGGCATTTTGACGACCATCGTCACCGCGGTGACCATGACGCGCATGATGATCGCCGTCTGGTATCATTACGCGCGGCCGACGAAACTTCCGATCTGAGGGGGCGACCTTTATGAAACTGCTGCGCCTCGCCCCGGAGAACACCAAATTCCCGTTCATGCGGTTCCGCCGCGTGAGCTATCCTTTCTCGGCTCTGCTGTCGCTGATCGCCGTCGCCCTCTTCGTCTTCAAGGGCATGAATTTCGGCATCGACTTCGCCGGCGGCACGGTGATCGAACTGCGGGCAAAGTCGGGCGCCGCGGAAGTCGGCACGCTGCGGACGATCGGCGAGGGCCTCCATCTCGGCGACATCGAAGTGCAGGCCTTCGGCAATCCGGCTGACGCCACCTTGCGATTCGGATTGCAGCCCGGCGGCGACGTCGCCCAGCAGGCGGCGGTCGAGCGGGTGCGCGGCGCCGTCGACGCCTATTACGATCTGCGGCGCGTCGAAGTCGTCGGCCCGCGCGTTTCGAATGAACTGGTGCAGTCGGGAACGCTCGGCGTCGTGCTCTCGATCATCGCGGTGCTGAGCTATCTGTGGTTTCGCTTCGAATGGCAGTTCGCGATCGGCGCGGTCATCGCAACGATGCATGATCTGCTGCTCACCGTCGGCTTCTTCTCGATCACCCAGCTCGAATTCAACACCACATCGATCGCCGCGATCTTGACCATCGTCGGCTATTCGTTGAACGAGACGGTGGTGGTGCTCGACCGCATTCGCGAAAACATGCGCAAATACAAGAAAATGGCGACGGCTCAGATGGTCGACATGTCGATCAACGCCGTGCTGCCGCGCACGATCATGACCGCAACGACGGTGATGCTCGCCTTGTTCGCGCTTGTCGCTTTCGGCGGCCAGGTGATTCGCTCCTTCTCGATTGCGATGATCTGGGGCATTTTCGTCGCCACCTATTCGTCGATCTTCATCTGTTCGCCGATGCTGATCTATCTCGGCCTGCGCAATGAAGACGCCGACAAGGCGTCCAAGCAGAAGCACGAAACCGAGCGCAAGGCCGAAACCGCATCCGCGCAGGACGAAGCGACCGAGGCGTCCGCCGCCGCGCCGGCGACGCCGCCCGCAACTACGGAAAAGACTCCCGCGCCGGCTCGCAAAGCGGCCGGCAAGCGGGCGAAGACGAGGCCGGCTTGACCGCTCGCGACGTCGGCTATGTCCCCGGTCGCCACAAGATCGACGACTATGGCGGCGGCGGCTTTCGCTTCGCCGACATGTCCCACAAAGGCTCCATTCTCGCCCTGCCCTCCGGCGTGCGCGCCGTGCCTCTCGGCGCCGCCGCGGAGATCGACGAAGCGACGATTGATCGCGCGCTATCCGAAAGCGGCGGCCTCGACGTTTTTGTCGTCGGGACTGGACAGGATCTGCTGCCGCTTGCGAGCGTCCTGCGCGCCAAGCTGCGCGCGGCGGGGGTCGGTTGCGAAACCATGGCGACGGGCGCCGCGGTGCGCACATACAATATGCTCGTCGACGAGGATCGCCGGGTCGGCGCGCTGCTGATCGCTGTGTGACATGACCGTCGCCTTAGAGGAGAATTATAAGCAGTGCGAGGAGCTGCTGAGGGCGCGCGACCGCGACCTGTGGCTCGCCTGTCTTTTCGCGCCGCAGCAGGCGCGCAGGCACATTCACGCGCTTTACGCCTTCGCAAGGGAAGCGGCCGACGTCGCCGGCAAGGTGACCCAGCCGCTGCTCGGCGAAATGCGGCTGCAGTGGTGGATCGACGCGCTGGAAGGCGACGCCGCGCCAGGCGAAGGCGCGCGCGCCAATCCGGTCGCCGACGCGCTCATCGACACGATCGAGCTTTTCGCCCTGCCCCGCGACGAATTCATCGTGTTGGCGGAAGCGCATGTCTTCGATCTTTACGACGATCGGATGCCGAGCTGGTCGGCGCTTGAAGACTATTGCCGCGCCACGGCGTCGGCCCCGATGCGCTGGGCGGCGCGCATTCTCGGCGCAAATCTTCAAGCCCCGTCGGCGCGCGCTATCGACGAGGCGGGCGTCGCGCTCGGCTTGACGCGAATCGCGCGGGCCATCGCCGAAACTTCCGGTCAGCGGAAATTTTTGCCGGACGAGGGATTCGCCATGGAAGGCGACACGGCGAGCGAACGCACAGCGCTTCGCTCCGCGATAAGGGAAACAAGCAAGCTGGCACAGTCTCACTATGACGCGGCGCGACGACTGGCCCTTGATCTTGGCCCCGCCCGCGCCGCCCTGCTTCCGGCGTCCGTGACGCCGCTCTATCTGGAGCGGCTGACGCGAAGCGATTACCATCCTGATCGCCCGGCTGGCGAACCCTCGCCGTTGCGCCGACAATGGCGCATCTGGCGTGCGTCGCGCGGCGTCGGGTTGTGATACGCAATGGAATACTTCGCTCCGGAATTACCGAAATGACCACCGTAGAATATGAATATGACGCCCGGCGCCTGCGCATGCAGACTCTGCTCGTGCTGCGCTGGGTCGCGATCGCTGGCCAGACCGCGGCCTGTCTCGGCGTCTATTTTGTTCTCGGATTCGATTTTCCGGTTGGCCTTTGCTTCGTCTTCATCACGGCGTCGGCGACGCTCAATATCGGCATGCGCTACGGCACGCCGCGCAGTTTCCGCCTCGGCGACGTCGAGGCCGCCGTGCTTCTCGGCTACGACATCATCCAGCTTGGATTTCTGCTCTATCTCACCGGCGGTCTGACCAACAGTTTCGCGATGCTGTTCCTCACGCCGGTGATCATTTCCTCGGTGTCGCTGCCGAGCAATCTGACCCTGCTGCTCGGGATCGTCATGATCGCGGTCGCGACGGTGCTCGCCGTCGAATATTATCCGCTGCCTTGGTATCCCAACGAAAAGCTGACCTTCCCGCTCCTCTACCGCGCCGGCATCTGGGCCGCCCTAGCGCTCAGCGCAGCCTTCATCGGCATTTACGCCGCTCGGGTGTCCGATGAAGCGCGGCTTTTGGCGGATGCGCTCGCGGCGACCGAACTGGTGCTCGAGCGCGAACAGCATCTCTCGCAGCTCGACGGCCTCGCCGCCGCGGCAGCGCATGAACTCGGCACGCCGCTCGCGACCATCACGTTGATCATCAAGGAATTGCTGAAATCGGCGCCGGAGAATGCGCCGGCGCTGCGCGACGATCTTGCGCTCCTCGCCCAGGAGGCGGCGCGTTGCCGAGAAATCCTCGGCAAGCTCGCTTCGCTTGGCGCGACGGATCAGAGCAGCGTCATGAATCTGCTCTCGATCGACACGCTGATTCAGGAAGTGGTCGAGCCGCAGCGCGAAAGCGGCGTCGAGATCGAGATTTCCAAACACGGTCCGCCCGACGCGCCAGTGCTCGCGCGCAATCCGGCCATCCTCTACGGGCTCGGCAACCTTGTCGAAAACGCCATGGACTTCGCCGATTCGCGGGTGAAGATCGACGCCTGGTGGAGTCCAAGCTACGTCACAATCTGGATCCAGGACGACGGTCCCGGCTTTTCGCCCGATATTCTCGACCGGCTCGGCGACCCTTATTTAAGAGGCCGGCCCACGGAACGGCGCACCAAGAGCGACCCTGACTCGGGACTGGGGCTCGGTCTTTTCATCGCCAAGACGCTCCTGGAACGGTCGGGCGCAATCGTCGAAACGACAAATGTCTCGCCGCCAAGAACCGGGGCGGTCATCAAGATCACTTGGCCGCGGGCCGCGCTCGAGCCGGCCGCCGCCAGGACGAAGCTCGTAGAGCAGGACAAATAGATCGACGCCGCGCCGCCGATAAGCTAGGTTTGACAAAAATCACGGGTGGATACGCGCGATGTCGGCCGAAGAATTGAAATCGGATCGAGAAGGCGTTTCGGTAGCTGAGCAGATTGCCGCTGTGCCGCAGGATCGTTCATTGCTTATCCTGGATGACGACAAACCGTTTCTCGGAAGGCTCGCGCGCGCGATGGAGGCGCGCGGCTTCATCGTGACGCCATGCGAAACGGTCGCCGAGGGGCTTGCCGCGCTTGAGTCGAACCCGCCGGCTTTCGCCATCATCGACATGCGGCTCAACGACGGCAACGGCCTCGACGTCATATCGAAGCTGAAGGCCTCGCGACCGGACGCGCGCGGCATCATTCTCACCGGCTATGGCAATATCGCCACCGCGGTCTCCGCGGTTAAGCTCGGCGCCTTTGACTATCTGGCCAAACCCGCCGACGCCGACGAAATCTATCACGCGCTGATGGCGACTCAGCTCGACAAGCCGGACGCGCAGGAAAATCCCATGTCGGCCGACCGGGTCCGCTGGGAGCATATTCAGCGCGTCTTCGAATCCTGCGACCGCAATGTGTCGGAGACGGCGCGACGGCTCAACATGCATCGCCGAACGCTGCAACGGATTCTCGCCAAGCGCGCGCCTCGGTAACCTGGCTTCAATCCGCAAGCCGGTCGCCGAAGGCCAGCATGCAGTAGCGGTTCGCCGCCAGCGTCGCGAAGCGCAACAGAATCGCGCGTCGCCGCGCCGGCGCGAGCGGCAATGCCGGCGCTTCGCGCGCGAGCAACGCCCCATGCGCGTCGGCGATAATCAGGCCGGCGTCCTGCGGAAATGATTCGGGATCGAGCGACGAGGGGATCGCGAAATAGAACCTGTCGCAAAAACTGCGATATTGCGGCCATTTGAGATCGGCGCGGAAATCGGCGTAACTAGACTTGACCTCGACGATTCGCAATGCGCCATCGGGCGCGAGCGCGATGAGATCGGCGCGCCGCCCGTTCGGCAAAGGCGCTTCGCAAACGACCGAGAAGCCACAGGCCTGAAGATAGCGCCTGGCGCCGCGCGCCACGCGTTTCGTGGCGTCGGGTCGCCCTTCGAGCGTCGTCGCGTGATCTGCGGAAAAAGCCGTCATGCAATTCCTTGCGGGCCCGTCTCCCGCCCAGCTTGGCGCGTCGCCAAAGCCAGCGCAACCATGTTAGGTTCGCTCGATTGATCCACCACACGGCTTGTCGCATGAAACGGCTTCTCCTCGCATGCTTCCTCGCGCTTCTCGCCGCGGCCACGCCCGCGCTGGGCGGCGAGCGCGTCGTCAATGTTTTCAACTGGAGCGATTACGTCGATCCAAGCGTGCTCGAAGACTTTACCCGAGAGACGGGCGTCAAGGTCGTTTACGACACCTATGATTCGAATGAGATGCTCGAGGCGCGTCTTCTCGCTGGCGACACCGGCTATGATGTCGTCGTGCCGTCGGCGACATTCCTGCAGCGGGAAATCGCGGCGGGCGTGCTGCAGCCGATCGACCGGCGCAAGCTGGTCAATGCGCGCAACATCTGGCCGGAGATCGACAATCGGCTGGCGCGTTTCGATCCGGGGAATCAGCACGCCATCAACTATATGTGGTACACGACGGGCGTCGCTTATGACGTCGCCAAGATCAAGGAACGGCTCGGCAAGCCGATCACGAGCTGGGATCAGGTTCTGCGGCCCGAAGCCTTGAAAAAGCTGGCCGACTGCGGCGTCTATATGCTCGACAGCCCGGAAGACATGTTCGCGATCGCGCTCAATTACTTAAAGCTCGATCCCAATTCGAAAAACCCCAAGGACCTCAAGCGCGCCGCCGACCTGCTGACGAGCCTGCGCCGCTATGTGAAGAAATTTCACTCGTCTGAATATATCAATGCATTGGCGAACGGCGACATCTGCCTCGCCATCGGCTGGTCAGGCGACAGTCTGCAGGCGCGCAATCGCGCCCGAGAAGCCGGAACCGACGTCGACATCGCCTATGTGATACCGAGCGAAGGTTCGCTCCTCTCGCTCGACAATCTGGCGATCCCAAAGGATGCGCGGCATCTCGACGAAGCCTATCTCTTCATCGACTATCTGCTTCGTCCAGACATTGCGGCGCGCAATTCCGTCGCCACAAATTTCGCCAATGGCGTCGCGCCGTCGCGACCGCTGATTGACAAGGCGGTGGCGAACGATCCCTCGGTCTACCCCAGCGACCCCACGATGCGACGCCTGTTTACCGTCACGGCGCCCGATCAGGCGGTTCAGAAAATGATCACCAGAATGTGGACGACGGTGAAGACCGGACGGTGAGACGATTTTTCGCGCCGATCGGAGCCGAGACCGGCGCGCCATGCGCGGGCAAGCGCCCACGCTTCCCCGGGTTCACTGCTCGCTCAATATCCGCTTCAGGAGATCGATGACTTCGGCGAGCCCTTTGTCCTTGGCGGCAAGCTCTTCGATCTTGCGCACCGCGTGCAGCACCGTCGTGTGATCGCGCCCGCCGAACCGGCGGCCGATCTCCGGCAATGAGCGCAGCGTCAGCACTTTCGACAGATACATGGCGATCTGCCGAGGCCGCACCACATTGGCGGTGCGCCGGGACGACAGAATGTCGGCGCGCGAAATATTGTAATGGCTGGCCACGAGCTTCTGGATGTCGTCGATCTTGACGCGCCTTGGATCCTGCGCGCGCACGAGATCGCGAATGGCGGCCTCCGCGGTCTCGACGGTCAGCGGCGCGCCGGTCAGCGTGGCGTGGGCCAGCAGCCGATTGACCGCGCCTTCAAGATCGCGGCCGTTGGTGACGATCATGCGCGCGACGCAGGAAATGACCTCGGGCGGCACGTTGAATGTGGGTTGAGCCTCCCGCGCGGCGGCGATGCGCGCCGTGAGAAGCTTGATGCGCAGGGCTTCGTCGAGCGGCCCAATGTCGACGCATAGCCCGCCTTTGAGCCGCGACAGCACGCGCTCGTCGAGCGTGTCGAGCTCCGACGGCGGACGGTCGGCGGCGACGACGACCTGACGGCCGGCGTCGATCAACGCATTCAGCGTATGGCAGAATTCCTGTTGGATCGATTTGCCTTGCAGGAACTGCACATCATCGATGATCAGCATGTCGATTCCGCGCAGCTTCTCCTTGAACGCCAGCGATGTCTGGGCGGTCAGCGAAGAAACGAAACCGCTCATGAAGCGCTCCGCCGTCAGATAGATCGTGTGGCGGCGATTGTCGTTCGACGCATGCGCAAGCGCCTGCAAGAGATGCGTCTTGCCAAGCCCGACCGCCGCATGGGCATAGAGCGGGTTAAACAGCGGTATATCCCCGGAGCGCGCCTCCGCGACGCGACAGGCGGCCGCATAGGCGAGCTGGTTCGACGGACCGACCAGAAAGGTCGAGAAGCAAAGCCGACGATCAAGCGGCGAGCCGACGAATGGGTCGGACTCGTGACGAGACGCGGCCGCGCGGGCGGCGCGCCGTCCAGCGGCTTCGTGCGTCATTTCGGGAGCCGGCGCGAGTGGCGCGGTCGCGCGCTCGACGAAGTGCGGCGCGCAGGGCGTCCCATGATCCGCGCCGTCCTCTCGCGAGCGAAGCTTGCGCACCGGCGATCGCACGTCGATCACCACGCGCTCCACTTTCGAAAATTCGCTCGCCACGCGCGCCCTTATCCGCGGCGCGTAGTGCGACTGCATCCAGCTCTTGAGAAATTTGGTGGGCACCGTCAGATGCAACGCGCCGCCATCGATGCGCTCGAGCTCCAGTCGCGTGAACCAGGAATTGTATACCGCGTCGCCAAGATCGCTTCTCAACCTATGTCGAACGCGGTCCCATTTTGAGCGATCCTCTGCGGATACTTCGCTGCTCGCCAATTGTTCTGTGTGATCGGACATATCAGACCTTTTTTCCGAAACGAGCGCCAAGAAAGGGAACCCTCGGCGAAAACTCGCCGCAGGCGCTGATCGAAGGAACCTGTCTTGATCGAGTAGGCGTCGCCGCGAAGGGCGCTAAATCAAAAATTTCGAAGGCGGCCCTATCGCGAGCCTTGCGCATCTTCCAAGGTCGGCCTCAAGCGTAAAACTCGAACAATGCGCCGCGAACGATCGCACACTGAAACGATCGTTGTCGCTGCGCACTCCCTGGACTGTCTCGGCCAACCGCCCCTTCGCCATGACAAAGTCTCCCTACTCCGGGATTGCACAATCCCGGATTGATGCGCGTCGCAGGAAACGGACTGAATGCTACGCTCTTGCGAACTGATCACATTGAATTCAACCGAACGGCTGGAAGGCGGAAACACGTCTCGCTTTACGGCCCATACGCGCCAGGAAACGCAGATCGTTCCCCTCACCGCTGCGCGCCGCTGAAAAACCGACGCCGACCGCCTTTCGTTCGACCCTTCGAGGCTACACGTCAGCGCGATCACGCGCAACGACGCTTATGACGACAACTGTCATATTGTTTGCAGTTTTCCGGCGGAGCGCCACAAATATTTTGTCGCATTTGGCTATAAGCCGATGATTCGCCGCCTTTAATATTTCGCTTGAGAAATGCGTGTTAACCTCGCGCGACGGGCGCCGACGCCCCGGCAAATTAGCGCTAAAAATAGTGTCAAGTGGCGAAGTTTTTCCCGTTCGTGACAGCTTGATTGCAAGAGATTGAATCGCGAGAATTTTGAATGATCACAGGTTATGGGCGCAAAAAATTTTTTTAATCGTGTCATCTGCGCTTCATGCGACAATTTAGCGGACCCCAGTCGAGCAAAAAAAAGCCCGGCGCGCGCCGGGCTTGAAATGTTTCCGTCACATTGCGCGGCGACGCGCTTTATGCCTGCGCGGCCAACGCCTTCACGCGCGCGGTTAGCCGAGAAACCTTCCGCGAGGCCGTGTTCTTGTGAATGACGCCTCGCTGAGCGGCGCGCATCACGATCGGCGCCGCTCTCTGCAATGCGTCGGCCGCCACCGCCGCGTCGCCCGAGGCGATCGCCTCCTCGACCTTGCGCACAAAGGTGCGCATGCGGCTGCGGCGCGCCCGATTGACCGAGGTGCGGCGCGCGATCTTGCGAACGGCTTTTTTGGCCGAACTCGTATTGGCCATGTTTTGCGTGTCCTTGAAAGAGACGGCGTCGAGCCGCCCAAAAACCAAAGGGCCGCGAAGTCGCGGCCAAGTGGCGGGTTTATAGGCTCGGCGCGATCCGTCGTCAATGGCCCTATCGGTTCGCGAAAGCCGGCTTCCGCTTCTCAACGAAGGCGCTCATGCCTTCCTTTTGATCACTTGTGGCGAACAGGGAATAGAAAAGGCCCCGCTCGTAGCGGATTCCCTCGGCGAGCGTCGACTCGAAGGCGCGATTGATCGCGTCCTTGGCGATAAGCACAGCGGGGAGCGACATCGACGCGATCGTCGCGGCGGTCTTCATCGCCTCCTCTAAGAGATCAGCGGCCGGCACGATCCGCGCGACGAGGCCGGCGCGCTCCGCTTCCTCCGCGCTCATCATCCGCCCGGTCAGAATGAGGTCCATCGCCTTGGCCTTCCCCACGGCGCGGGTCAGCCGCTGGGTGCCGCCGGCGCCGGGAATGACGCCAAGCTTGATTTCCGGCTGGCCGAAGACCGCCGTATCGGCGGCGAGAATGAAGTCGCACATCATCGCGATTTCGCAGCCGCCGCCAAGCGCGAATCCGGCGACGGCGGCGATGATCGGCTTGCGGGCCCGCGCCACGACGTCCCATCGGCCAATAAAATCATCGAGAAAGGCGTCGACGAAGCCCTTGTCGCGCATTTCCTTGATGTCCGCGCCGGCGGCGAAGGCCTTTTCGGATCCGGTCAGAACGACGCAGCCGATGCCATCATCCGCTTCAAACGCCGAAAGAGCGTCGTCGAGTTCGGCGATCAGCCGCGCATTGAGCGCATTCAGCGCTTCAGGTCGATTGAGTCGGATCAATCCGACTCGGCCCTGCGTCTCGGCTTCGATCGTCTCATAAGTCATGCGCGCCTCCTGCCAATCCGGCGCCTTGCCGGATCGCGCGCTTCATATCTCAAAATCGCCGCTCGCGTCCGGCCTTTCTCCAAATCCGTGCGCGAGCGCGCGAGCGTGGAGATCGTCGAGCGTCACGTCGTCCAGTCGGCGGAGGGCGCTCTCCTCGGCCTCGGCGATGACCGGCTCCAATACCGCCGCGAGCAGCGGCGGGGCGATATCGGGCGCCTCCTCCTCGACCACCAGAGCGACGCGGACGATCTCGCCGACCGAGAGACGCCGTCGCTCGCGCGCCAGCCCATATCCGCCGGCGGGTCCCCTGACGCTTTTAAGAATCCCGGCCCGCACCAGAGCCTGAAGGATCGTCTCCAACCGCCGCGGCGGCAGAGCGTGACGCGCGGCGAGCTGCTTCGACGACACTGGCCGGCCGCGCGCGTGAAGCGCGACGTCGAGCGTCGCCATCAGCGCGAAACGGGCGGAGCGCGAGAGCAGCTTCATCGCGCGCCTTCTCCGCCAAATCCGGTCGAGCCGAAGCCGCCGTCGCCGCGTTCCGTCGCGTCGAGGTCGTCGACCTCGACTAGCGTCGCCTGCGGCGCCGGCGCGATGACGAGCTGCGCAATGCGCATGCCACGGACGATCTCGAAGGCCTGCGCCCCGAGATTGATCAAGATCGCTTTGATCTCGCCGCGATAATCGCTGTCGATCGTTCCTGGGGCGTTGAGCACGGTGACGCCATGCGCCGCGGCGAGACCCGAGCGCGGCCGAACCTGTCCCTCATAGCCTCGGGGCAATGCGATAGAGAGGCCGGTGGGGATGAGATCCCGGGCGCCGGGCTCCAGCACCAGCTTCTGGCCCGGCGCCAGCGCGGCGTAGAGATCGACGCCCGCCGCGCCTTCGCTCGCATAGGCCGGCAATGGCAGGCCGTCGGCGTTGGGCAGTCGGCGGATCGCAACTTTCATGGCGCCCTCTCGCCAATCATCTGCGCAAGCCGCCCCACGAGCCGTTCCGCGACATCCTCCTTGCGCAGTCGTGGCCAGTCCTCGACGCCGGCGCGAGAGACGAGATGCGCCTCATTGGTCGCGCCGCCGAAAACGCCCGACCCCTCGCTCACGTCATTGGCGACGATGAGATCGCATCCTTTCCGGACAAGCTTCTCCTGCGCATGGCGAATGAGGTCGCTTGTTTCAGCGGCAAAGCCGACGACGAGACGCGGGCGCCGCGATCCGCGCGCGATGCTCATGAGAATGTCGGGATTTTCAATCAGCGACAGAGAGGGCGCGCCATGCTCGCCCTTCTTGATCTTGTCGAGCGCCGGCGCCGCGCGCCAATCCGCCACGGCCGCCGCGGCGACGAAAATATCCGCCGGCAGCGCCGCTTCCACGGCGGTCATCATGTCGCGCGCGCTCTCTATATATATGACCTGGCAGCCGGACGGTTCGGAGAGCGCGACGGGCCCCGAAATCAGCGTCACCCGCGCCCCGGCGCGCGCCGCCGCCGCCGCGATGGCGTGACCCTGCCGTCCGGAGGAACGGTTGGCGATGTAGCGGACCGGATCAATCGCTTCATGAGTGGGGCCGGACGTCACCACGACATGCAGCCCTTCGAGCGCGCCGTCGCGCGACAAAAGCCCTTCGGGCGCAGGCAATCGGGTATCATGCTTCAGCGCGGTCTCGATCGCCTCGACGATCTCCAGAGGCTCGCACATGCGCCCCGGACCATATTCGCCGCAGGCCATATCGCCGATCGTCGGACCGACGAACCAGCCGCCGTCGCCGCGCAGGGTCCCGACATTGCGCTGCGTCGCGGGGTGCAGCCACATGCGGACGTTCATCGCCGGCGCGTAGAGCACGCGCTTATCGGTCGCCAGCAGCAGGGTTGTCGCGAGATCGTCGCAAAGCCCGCGCGCCGCGCGCGCCAGGAGATGCGCCGTCGCGGGGGCGACGACGATGAGATCGGCGTCTCGCGACAACTGAATATGGCCCATCTCCTGCTCGTCGGTGGCGGAGAACAGGTCGTCGTAGACTCTTTCGTTGGCGAGGCTGACGAAAGCCAGCGGCGTCACGAACTCCTTGGCCGCCGCGGTCATGACGACCCGAACTAAAGCGCCGCGCTCGCGCAGGCGACGCACGAGATCGAGCGCTTTGTACGCGGCGATTCCGCCGCCGACGATCAGCAAGATGCGCCTTGCCCCAAGGCTTTGCGCATGGCCCACGCCCGCCACTGAAAAAACTCCGATCGCCGCAGGCGGGAGAATACAGATTTTATGCGCAAGACCAAACGACTTCGGCCGCGCGATCGATTGTCGCGCCGCAACCCGTCCGCGTGTGGGCCAAACTCACGAAGGCGGTTCCGCCATGCGACTCGTCGTCGCGCTCGCGCCATCATTCGGTTGGGCGGCCGACGACATTCGATTAGACCTTTCGCCGCGCGATGATAGTGTGCGCCGTCGCCACAATCGTCAGATCGAAAGGAAAAGATGCGCGCAATGCCGCTTAGCTCTACCCTGTGGGTTCTCGCGCTCGTTCTGATTTGGGGCGCTGTCGCGACGGAATGCGCGGCTCGGTCGCCACTGCCCGCCGCTCAGCCTGTCGTCGTCAACGCCGACGCCACGACGTCCGCCCCAGCGGAGAAGCTCGGCGTCCGCGGGCGCAGTTTTATCCCGCTGCATTCAACGCTCCTCGGGCAAGGCGGCGTGACGCGGCTGAACTTTTCCGGCGCGCTGTCGATTCATAACGCGTCGGCGACCAATGTTCTCGCGATCGAGAAAATCGAATATCGCAACGGCGCGGGTCAGCTGATTGAAAGCTACCTTAATGATCCCGTCTATTTGAAGCCATACGCCTCACTGCAGGTCCTGATCGCGCAAGATGACGTTCGCGGCGGAACCGGCGCCAGTTTCACGGTCGATTGGTCGACTGTCGAAGGCGCCGACGAACCCTTGATCGAAGCGATCATGACAGCCTTCACCGGACCCCACAGCTACGCGATTCTCTCGCCGGGCCGCCGCGTATCCCGACCGCAATGATCGCTCGCGCGATAGCGCCGCGCATCCGCCGCCTGACGCTCGCCGATTTCCGCTCCTATCCGACGCTCGACTGCCGCTTCGAGTCGGCGATGATCGCCCTCTTTGGCGAGAATGGCGCGGGCAAGACCAATTTGCTGGAAGCGCTGTCGCTGTTTTCGCCGGGCCGCGGCCTGCGCCGCGCGGAACTCGCCGAATGCGCGAGACGGGGCGGCGCCGGCGGCTTCGCCGCGTCGATCGAAATCGAAACCGATGGCGCGACGACCCAGCTCGGCCACGGATTGACGCCGGCGGGCGAGCGGGTCTTTCGAGTCGATCGGGCGCCGGCCAATTCTGCGCGCGCTTTTGCCGACTATCTGCGGGTTCTATGGCTCAGCCCGGCGATGGATGGACTGTTCTCCGGTCCGGCGGGCGACCGACGGCGTTTTCTGGATCGGCTGGCGCTCGGCGTCGACGCCGAACATGGCGCGCGCGCCAACCGGCTGGAGCGCGCGCTGCGCAACCGCAACCGGCTCCTCGAGGAAAGCGTCGCCGACCGCCGCTGGCTCGACGCCGCGGAACGCGAGATCGCCGCGCTCGGCGTCGCCGTGGCCGCCGCGCGGCGAGAGACCGTATCAAGACTCGCCGCGCTGATTGCGGCCGGACGCGACGAGGCCTCGCCCTTCCCCTGGGCGGAGGTCACGATCGAGGGCGAATTGGAACGCCGGCTCGCCGAGGAGCCCGCGCTCGCCGTCGAGGACTGGTATCGCGACGAACTCGCCGCTTCGCGGCGCCGCGACGCCGCCGCCGGGCGCACGCTGATCGGTCCGCAGGCGAGCGACCTCGCCGTCCGTCACGGCCCCAAGAACGAGGCGGCCCGCGCCTGCTCGACCGGCGAGCAGAAGGCCCTGCTGATGGGGCTGACGCTGGCGCATGCGAAGCTCGTCGCGGCGATGACCGGCCAGGCGCCGTTGCTGCTGCTCGACGAGGTCGCCGCCCATTTCGACGCCAAGCGGCGCGAGGCCTTGTTTCACGAGCTTGAAACGCTGGGCGGGCAGATATGGATGACCGGCGCCGACCCGCTGCTGTTCGCGTCATTGCAGGGACGCGCGCAGATCTTGCAGGTGACTCTGGGGAAGGTGGAGCGGCTCCAGGCGACGGATTAGCGACCGTACTGCGCGCTCATTCCGCCGACTCGCGTTCAGCGTCGCCACGCAGACGATAGCGCAGGACATATCCATCGCCGGCGCGCTCGAACGTCTGAATTTTAACGAAGCGCCGCTGCAAATAGCGTAACAGGGGCGCGAATGCGACGTCGCCCTTGAGTCTCTCATAGGGGATCAAGATCGAAATCTCTTCAGGCGTATCCAGATAGGCCCGCGCGTAAACCTCTTCGTCGGCGATCGTCCAGGCGTAACTGAGAAAGTTATAGTAATAATTCATGCACGAGCCGTCGAAATCGTAGTCGCAACCATGCCGAATGCGATCCGGTTGTCCGGGTTCGGGTTCTTCAGCCACCGGAAGTTCGAACAGCTGCACGTTGGCATTCATTTTCCAGCTCCACTCGCCCTTCGCCGCGGGGCGCGCCGACGCCTTGTCAAAACTGTGCAATTCGCGTCGGCGGCAGCAGGACTCGTCATCGAAAATAGGCCACTCCACCATCTACGAAAACGGGTCAGGCAGAGCAAAAATTGGGGAGAGGAACCCGGACCCGCGGCCACGATGCTCGAATACGGCGCCGAGTCCATTAGAGCGCTGCGCGGGCGCGCCGCCGTTCGCCGCACGGGCCTCTCCCATGCTATTCCGCCGCCATGGCCATGCTTCCTCCGCAGGCGCGCATCCTGCTCAAATCCGTCTTCGGCTACGACGACTTCCGCCCCGGTCAGGCGGAAATCATCGCCGCCGTGCTCGAAGGCGGCCCGGTGCTCGCGGTCATGCCGACCGGCAGCGGCAAATCCATGTGCTATCAGCTTCCCGCGATCATCGACGGCGCGCTCACGGTGGTCGTCTCGCCGCTCATCGCGCTGATGCGCGATCAAGTGCGGCAGATGCGGGCGCTCGGCGTCGCCGCGGCGACGCTCAATTCGATGAACGGCGCGCAAGAAAATGACGAAGCCCGCCGCGCCATGCGCGAAGGCGCATTGCGCCTGCTCTATGTCTCGCCCGAGCGGCTGATGATGGACGGACTCGTCGCCGACGCGCGACGCGCGGGAGCGCGACGCCTCGCCATCGACGAAGCCCATTGCGTTTCGGAATGGGGCCATGATTTCCGTCCCGAATATCGCGAGATCGGCCGCGCCGCCGGGGCGCTGGGCGACATCCAGGTCATCGGCCTCACCGCCACGGCCGACGCGGCGACGCGCGACGACATAGCGCGGCGTCTTTTCGCCTCGCCGCCGCAGGTGTTTCTGCACAGCTTCGACAGGCCGAACATCGCGCTCAATTTCGAGTTGAAGGACCAGCCGAAGCGCCAGCTCTCGCGTTTTCTCGAAAAGCATAGAGGCGAAAGCGGCATCGTCTACTGTTCGTCGCGCAAGCGCACCGAAGACCTTTCTTGTTACTTTCAGGAGCAAGGTTACGACGCGCTCGCCTATCATGCGGGCATGGATCTGACGGCGCGCAATCGTAACGGCGACCGTTTTCTGCGCGAGGACGGCGTCGTCGCCGTCGCGACCATCGCCTTTGGGATGGGCGTCAACAAGCCCGACGTGCGCTTCGTCGCCCATGCCGACATGCCGTCGTCGGTGGAGAGCTATTACCAGGAGATCGGGCGCGCCGGACGCGACGGGCTGCCGGCCGATACGCTGACGCTATATTCGCTCGACGACATGGCGTTCCGCCGCCGCCAGATCGACGAAAAGCAGATCGACGAAGAACGCCGCCGGATCGAACATGAGCGTTTCTCCGCGTTGGCGACGCTGTGTGAAACGCCGCGCTGCCGGCGCCAGACGCTGCTCGCCTATTTCGCCGAAGAGGCGTCGCCCTGCGGACGCTGCGACGTCTGCCAAGGCAAGGTCGCGGTCTTCGACGGCGTCATCGCCGCGCAAAAGGCGCTCTCCGCCGTCTATCGCACTGGCCAACGCTTCGGCGCCGGACATATCGCCGACGTGTTGAGGGGCGAAGCGAGCGATGTGGTTCGCCGGCACTGCCATGACGCGATCAAGACCTTCGGCGTCGGCAAGGAATTCTCCAAATCGCAATGGTCGTCGATCATGCGTCAGCTCTTCGCCGCCGGCGCGCTGCGGACCGCGAGCGCCGAACATGGCGGTTTCGCCCTAACGGAGAAAGGCGAGAAAATTCTCCTCGGCCGCGAGACGATCATGCTGCGCAGCGATCCGCTGATGCGCCGCGAACGCCGTCAAAAAAACCCCGTCAATCTCGACGAGGCGACGGATCGCATTGTCGCGGCCCTGAAGCGCAGGCGGCGCGAACTCGCGCAGGAGGAAGGCGTGCCGGCCTATGTCATCTTCGCTGACCGCACGCTGATCGACATGGCGGAGAAACGGCCGGCGACGCTCGACGACATGCTTGCCGTTCACGGCGTCGGCGAAAGAAAAATCGCGCGTTACGGCCGCGCCTTTCTGGAGGCGCTCGCGGAGGCGCTGGGTTAGCTTTCTTCCCCGAGCGGAGGCATAAGCGTGGCCGGGAAGCCGGCGCCTGGCCGCAGGCCGGCGCAAAGCCTGTGGGACGGGCGGAAATCGCAGTTATTTCCGTGCATTTTGCAACCATTCCGGGGTAAAATAGCCGCTCTCGAATCGAGGGTCGTTCGACCCCCTCAAGAACAGGCCAAATGAGCGACGAAACCGAACGGAACGGCCCCGCGGAATATGGCGCGGAGTCCATTAGAGTGCTGCGCGGCCTCGACGCCGTCCGCAAGCGTCCCGGCATGTATATCGGCGACACCGATGACGGCACCGGCCTCCATCACATGGTCTATGAGGTTGTCGACAACGCCATCGACGAGGCGCTCGCCGGCCATGCGACCGACGTCGTCGTGACGCTCAACGCCGACGGCTCCTGCACGGTCTACGATAATGGCCGCGGCATCCCGACCGACATCCATCACGAGGAAGGCGTGTCGGCGGCCGAAGTCATCATGACGCAGCTCCACGCCGGCGGTAAGTTCGACCAGAACTCCTACAAGGTTTCCGGCGGCCTGCACGGCGTCGGCGTCTCCGTCGTCAATGCGCTGTCCGTATGGCTCAAGCTGCGCATCTGGCGCGGCGGCGAGGAACATTTCATGGAATTCGCCAATGGCGACGCGGTCGCGCCGCTCGCCGTCGTCGGCGACGCGCCGATCGTCGACGGCGCGCCAAAGCGCGGCACCGAGGTGACCTTTCTGCCCTCGCCCGCGACCTTCACGATGATTGAGTTCGACTATGCGACGATCGAGCATCGTCTGCGCGAACTCGCCTTCCTCAATTCCGGCGTGCGCATCGTTCTGACCGACGCGCGCCACGCCGAGATCAAGCGCGAGGAGCTATTCTACGAGGGCGGGTTGGAGGCCTTCGTGCGCTGGCTCGACCGCGCCAAGACCTCGCTCGTCTCGGCGCCGATTCTGATCCACGGCCAGCGCGAACATATCAGCGTCGAAGTCGCGCTGTGGTGGAACGACAGCTATCACGAGAATGTGCTGGCCTTCACCAACAATATTCCGCAGCGCGACGGCGGCACGCATCTCGCGGGCTTTCGCGCCGCGCTGACCCGTCAGATCACCGGCTATGCCGAATCCTCGGGGCTCGCCAAGCGCGAGAAGGTCGATCTTGCCGGCGACGACTGCCGCGAGGGCCTGACCTGCGTATTATCGGTCAAGGCGCCGGACCCGAAATTCTCTTCGCAGACCAAGGACAAGCTCGTCTCCTCGGAAGTGCGGCCGGCGGTCGAGAATGTCGTCAATGAATTGCTCGGCCAATGGCTCGAGGAACATCCCGCCGAAGCCAAGAATGTCGTCTCCAAAGTATGCGAGGCGGCGGCGGCCCGCGAAGCGGCGCGCAAGGCGCGCGAACTCACCCGCCGCAAGGGCGCGCTCGACGTCGCCAATCTTCCCGGCAAGCTCGCCGATTGCCAGGAGCGCGATCCGGCCAAATCCGAACTCTTCATCGTCGAAGGCGACTCGGCCGGCGGCACGGCGAAACAGGGCCGCAATCGCGAATTCCAGGCCGTCTTGCCGCTCCGCGGCAAGATCTTGAACGTCGAGCGCGCGCGCTTCGACAAGATGCTGTCATCGGAACAGATCGGCACGCTGATCACCGCGCTCGGCACCGGCGTCGGCCGCGACGAATTCAACGCCGACAAGCTGCGCTACCACAAGATCATCATCATGACCGACGCCGATGTCGACGGCGCCCATATCCGCACGCTGATCCTGACCTTCTTCTATCGGCAGATGCCGGAATTGATCGATCGCGGCCATGTCTTCATCGCCCAGGCGCCGCTCTATAAGGTGACGCGCGGCAAGTCGACGCAATATCTAAAAGACGAGCGCGCGCTCGAGGACTATCTCATCGAAAGCCTGCTCGACGGCGCGGTGCTGCGCGCCGGCGCCGAGGATCGCGCGGGCGCCGATCTGCGCGCCATTCTTGAAGATGCGCGCGCCTTCCGCAATGTGATGCTCAGTCTCCATTCGCGCTACGACCGCGCCGTCGTCGAACAGGCGGCGATGGCCGGCGATCTGACTCCGCACGCCGACGAAGCGGCGGCGAAGCACTTCGCCGATGAAATCGCGCGTCGGCTCGACGCGATTTCGGAGGAGACCGAGCGCGGCTGGTCGGGCGAGATTCGCGACGGCGGCCAGAGTCTCGAATATGTCTTCAAGCGCACGCTGCGCGGCGTGACGCAGGCGGTGACGCTCGACGCCTCGCTGTTGAATTCGAGCGAGGCGCGCAAGCTTCATGAGCGCGCCGAAAGCCTGCGCGAGATTTTCGTGGGACCGGCGACGCTCATCCGGCGCGGCGACGAGGCGCCGCTCTCCGGCCCGCTCGCGCTTTACGAGGCGATGAACACGATCGGCCGCAAGGGCCTCACCCTCCAGCGCTACAAGGGCCTCGGCGAGATGAACGCCGAGCAGCTCTGGGAGACGACGCTCGACCGCGAGGCGCGTTCGCTCCTGCAGGTGAAGGTGAAGGAGGCGGCGGAAGCCGACGATATTTTCGTCAAGCTGATGGGCGACGTGGTCGAGCCAAGGCGCGAATTCATTCAGGAGAATGCGCTGAGCGTCGCGAATTTGGATGTGTGACTAGATGTTTCAGTCGTGACAACCGCTCAGCGAGTTCATTGATATGAACGATATATCTTGGGAAGAACGTAAGCGGCGCGGGCAACCATCCCATGAAGATGTTCGGGCAGGTCGTTGCCTTGGTCGCGAAGAACTCAAGAACCTGAGGTCAGACGAGATCATAGACGTTACTTGGAACGGCTATAAAGGACCTTATATTTGTTATGTCCAGCGTCATTTCAATGATAGCGGCCTTTACGGCGTTTCCGCTTGGGAATTGAATAATCCACAAAACTTCATCGGTTGGCTGTGGTTCGATCAAGTGGATCGAGAAGCGACGCATCAGCTTACCCGGTGGGTCGAAAGGCGCTTTCAGTTCAGGGAACCAAGTCAAGCTTAATATTAATTATCCTGGCCGTTGGCACCCTTGGTCGACATTGCAAATAATGGAGCCCCTATAACGTAGGTCGAAACGAATACGATTATGCGATGGCTTGTTCTCCTCGTTTTTTTGCGCGACGAGCACACCAGCCAAAGGCGAGGTCCGCTTCGGCAACAATGTCTTTGTCGGCGTCGCGATGCCTCGCACCAGACATTCAACGACTAGCGGCGCGGTGAATATTACATCTACAATTCGAAGCCCGCGCATCCCGGCTGCGCGTGGCGCTTAAATGGCGATGGCTCGCGCACACGGTTTGCCATTTGCAGCACAAGCGATAGCCCGCCAAACCATTGATATTGAGCTGAGAGATGGCGATCACCAATAACGCCTGCTTCACTTCCGGCCTCGACGCCGATCCCGAGCTCGCCTCGGCGATATCCGGCGAGTTGCGGCGCCAGCAGGATTGCATCGAGCTGATCGCGTCCGAAAACATCGTCTCGCGCCTCGTGCTCGAAGCGCAGGGGTCGATCCTCACCAACAAGACCGTCGAGGGGCTTCCTTACGCGCGCTATTACGGCGGCGCCGAATTCGCCGATCGGGTCGAAGCGCTTGCGGTCGAGCGGGCGACAAAACTGTTCAACTGCCGCTTCGCCAATGTGCAGCCGCATTCCGGCTCCAACGCCAACGCCGCGGTCTTTCTCGGCCTGTTGAAGCTCGGCGACACGATCCTGTCGATGAATGTCGCCGCCGGCGGTCATATCAGCCACGGCCATCCGGCGACGCTGACCGGGCGCGATTACCGAATCGTCACCTATGGCGTCAGCCGCGAGACCGAATGTATCGATCTCGACGAAGTGCGCGATCTTGCGCATGGCGTGCGCCCGCGCATGATTATCGCCGGCGGCTCCGCCTATCCGCGCGCCATCGACTTCGTGAGCCTGCGCGCCATCGCCGACGAGGTCGGCGCCTATCTCCTCGTCGACATGGCGCATGTCGCCGGCCTCGTTGCGACGGGCCTCTATCCCGACCCTCTGTCCCATGCGCATGTGGTGACGACGACGACGTATAAATCGTTGCGCGGCGCCCGCGGCGGCATGGTTCTGTGGAACGACGAAACCCTAAGCAATCGGATCAACGCCGGCGTTTTTCCCGGCGTGCAGGGCTCGGTGCTGTTGCATGGCGTCGCCGGCAAGGCGGCCTGCCTCGGCGAGGCGCTAAGGCCGGAATTTACCGCCTATAATCGGGCGGTGATCGACAGTGCGCGGGCCTTGGCGGGCGCGCTCGCGGATGCGGGCCTGCGCATCGTCACGGGCGGGACGGATACGGGGCTGATGCTCGTCGATCTCGCCGCGCGCGGATTGACCGGCGACATTGCCGCCAAGGCGCTGGAGCGCGCCGGCCTCGCGGTCAACAAGAATATGATCCCCTTCGATCCGCGCCCGCCTGAGGCCCCTTCCGGCCTGCGGCTGTCGAGCAACGCCGGCGCGACGCGTGGCATCGGCGTCGACGAGTTCCAACGAATCGGGCAATGGATCGACGACATATTGCAAAGACCGGCCGATGATCGATTGATCGAAGCGACGCGTCGGCAGGTCGCGGCGCTCTGCGCCAAACATCCGATCTATTGAGGCGCGCGTGACTCCGCCGTCCGTTCGTCTTCTCGTTTGCGTCGGACCGCGTTGCGACGCCGAGGGGAAAGGCCGCGCGCTGTTTGCATCGGTCGAAGAATGTTTCGCGGCGACATTTGCCGACGAACTTTCTTCCGGCCGACTCGCGATCGCGACGCGCGACTGCCTGCGTCTCTGCACGCGCGACCCCGTCGTGCGCTTCGAGCCGTCCGGCGATGCGCTGTCCAATCCCTCGCCCGACGAACTCGCGCGCCTTGCGCGCCAGGCGCTTGCCGAGCATCGCCTCGCGCTATCCCCGCGTCATGATTAACAAAAGAAAGAAAGTTGAATCTGCTTTGCTTTTATATAGAAACGATTCTACGCTTAGTTTTGCGCATAGCAAAAACAAATAGGCGTGAAAGGAACAACATGCGTAAACTTCTTCCGTTTTCGCTTCTCTTGGCGCTTTTCTCGGCGCTCGCCGCTTCGCCCGCCGCGGCCCAAGGCACGTCTCAGGAGCGCTCCGACTGCATGGGCGACGCCCTCAGATTCTGCAGCGCCGACATTCCAGACGTCGACGAAATCGAAGCCTGTCTGCAGCAGAATATGGCGCGGCTGAGCCCCGCCTGCCGCCGCGAATTCGCCCCGGCGAACACCACCAAGCTGCGTCCGGAACATTTCCAATAAGAGCGTCAGGCGCGGCCGAACCGCGCCTGAATCACCGAAGCTTGCGACGAAACGCGTCGAACCATTTTTTTACCTGCGCGACATCGATTTTCGTGGCTTCGTGAAAGCCGATGTCATGCGCGAAACTTTCGGCTGGTCCCGTTGACGGCGTGGCGCTTCGCATAAAACTCGCGGGCAAATGCCGCGCCAGAATGCGCACGACCACATAGAAGGTTGGCGTGAAAATCAGGCCGAACAAAGTAACGCCAAGCATGCCGAAGAACACGGCCGTGCCGATCGACTGACGCATCTCGGCCCCGGCGCCGGTGGCGACGGCGAGCGGCAGCACGCCGAGGATGAAGGCGAGCGAGGTCATCAGAATAGGCCGCAGGCGCGTGCGGGCGGCGGTGACGGCGGCGTCGAATCTGGATTGGCCCGCCTCTTCCGCCTGCTTGGCGAATTCGACGATAAGAATGGCGTTCTTCGCGGCGAGGCCGATCAGCACCACGAGCCCAATCTCGACCAATATGTTGCGATCGAGGCCTCGCGCGACCACGCCGAGCATCGCCGCGAGAATGCACATCGGCACGATGAGGATCACCGACACCGGCAGCAGCAGGCTCTCGTAGAGCGCGGCCAGCAGTAGAAAGACGAAGACCACCGCGAGGCCGAAGGCGAGAACGGCGGTGTGTCCGGCAAGCTTTTCCTGCAGAGCGATTTCGGTCCATTCGAAGCCAAATCCCTGCGGCAGCTTCTCCGCCGCGAGCTTCTCGACCGCGGCGATGCCCTGGCCCGACGAAACGCCGCGCGCAAGATTGAGTTGCACCTCGGCGGCCGGATAGAGATTGTAGCGCGGCACGCGGAACGCGCCCGTCGTGTCGCGGAACGTTGCGACGGCGCCGATCGGGGCCATCGCGCCCGAGGCGCTGCGGGTCTTGAGGTTAGCGATGTCTCTCAACGTCATTCGATAGGGATCGTCGGCTTGCGCCATGACGCGGTAAGTGCGGCCGAGCATGTTGAAGTCGTTGACGAAGGTCGAGCCGAGATAGACCGAGAGCGTTTCGAAGACTCGCCAGATCGGCACGCCGATCAGTTCGGCCTTGGTGCGGTCGACGTCGGCGTAGATTTGCGGCGTGTGCGTGTTGAACAGCGTAAACGCCTGGGTGAAATCTCCCGACTGCCCGGCCGCGCCGGCAAGCGTCCAAGTCGCGCCTTCAAGCGCCGGAAGGCCGCGACCGGCGCGATCCTGCACATAGCCCTTGAGGCCGCCGCCGGTGCCAATGCCGGGAACCGACGGGGGCAGCAGCACAAAGGCGAAGGCGTCGGTCAGCTTCGACAGTTCGGCATAGAGATCGCCCTGAATCTGCACGGCCGACAGGCCCTTCCGAGCGCGCTCCTCGAAGGAGTCCAGCGTGACGAAAATCACGCCGGTATTTGGCGCATTGGTGAAGGTCGCGCCGTCGAAGCCGCTGAACACAACCGCGTCTTTCACGCCCTCGCGCTTCAAAATAATGTCGGTCGCCGTGCGCATGACCTTGTCGGTGCGGTCGAGCGTCGCGCCCGGCGGCAATTGGAAGGCGGCGATCAAATAGCCGCGGTCGAGTTGCGGAATAAGGCCGGTCGGCGTTCGCCGCAACAGATCGAAGGCGAAGAAGATCAGGATCGCATAGATGGCGAGCATGACGGCGCCGAGCCGGACAAGTCGCGCCGTCGCCGCGCCATAGGTCGTCGACAGCCGATCGAAACCGGCGTTGAAGGCGTCGAAGAAGCGGCGCAGCGGCGTATGCGCCCAGGTCAACCGATGGTGGACGCTCGCTTCCGCGTCGTGCGGCTTCAGCAAGATTGACGCGAGCGCCGGCGACAGCGTCAGCGATACGAAGGCCGAGATGATCGTGGCGCTCGCAATGGTGATCGCGAACTGCTTGTAGAAGGCGCCCTGCAGGCCGCTGATGAAGGCGGTCGGGATGAAGACGCCGCAGAGCACCAGCGCGATGGCGATCAGCGCGCCGCCGACCTCGTCCATGGTCTTGTGAGCGGCTTCCTTGGGGGAAAGTCCCTGCGCGAGATAGCGCTCGACATTCTCGACGACGACAATCGCGTCGTCGACGACAATGCCGATGGCGAGCACCAGGCCGAAGAGCGACAGCGTGTTGAAGCTCAGCCCGGCGGCCTTCATCACCGCGAAGCTGCCGATGAGAGAAACCGGGATCGCCGCGACCGGAATGATCGCCGCGCGCCAGGTCTGCAGGAACAGGATGACGACGAGGACAACGAGGACGATCGCCTCGAGCAGCGTATGGACGACCTCGTCCACCGACTGCTGAATGAATTCGGTCGGATTGTAGATCACCGTATAGTCGACGCCGGCGGGGAAATTCTTCTTCAGCCGCTCCATCTCCTGCTTGATGGATTCGGCGGTCTGCAAGGCGTTCGAACCGGGGCGCTGAAAGATGCCGAGCGCGGTGGCGACATCGTGGTTCAGATAGGCGTTGAGCGTATAATCCTGGGCGCCGAACTCGATCCGCGCCACGTCGCGCAGATGAATTTCGCCGTCGGCGTCGGCGCGGATGACGATGTCGCCGAATTGCTCCGGCGTGCTGAGCCGTCCGAGCGTCTGCACTGAAAGCTGGAAGGCGCCGGCCGAGGCGGCGGGCGGCTGATTGACCGCGCCGGCGGCGACTTGCAGATTGGCGGCGCGCAGCGCGGCGATGACGTCGCCGGCGGTCAGGTCGCGCGCCTCGACTTTCGCCGGATCGAGCCAGACGCGCATCGAATAGTCTCTCGCGCCAAACAGGCGCGCGTCGCCGACGCCATCGATTCGGGCGATGGCGTCCTTCACGTAAAGCGTCGCATAGTTTGAAATATATTGCTGATCGCGCGAGCCGTCGGGCGACAACAGATGCACCACCATCATCAAATCCGGCGAGGCCTTCTTCACCACGACGCCGAAGCGCGTCACCTCCTCCGGCAGGCGCGGATTGGCGATCGCGACGCGGTTCTGGACCAGCACCTGGGCAATATCGATATTGACGCCCGGCTTGAACACGACGTCGATCGACAGGCGTCCGTCGCCCGTCGATTGCGACGTGATGTAGAGCATGCCGTCGACGCCATTGACCTCCTGTTCGATCGGCGAGGCGACGGTCTCGGCGATCACATCCGCCGAGGCGCCGGGATAGGTCGCGCTGATATTGACCGTCGGCGGAGCGATTTCCGGATATTCGGACACGGGGAGCGCGCCCTGCGCGATCGCCCCCGCGAGCGTCAGCAGCACGGACAGCACCGCCGCAAAGATCGGCCGCTCGATGAAGAAATGCGAAATGCGCATAGCGTTCCTGACTTCGAAGACTAACGGTCGCCGACCGCGACGGGCGCTTCCTTGATCTCGCCCTCCTTCGGCTGCACGGTCGCCCCAGGCCGCACCATCGGGTTCGCGAGCCCGCCGATCACGATCCGGTCCTTCGCGTCGAGACCCGATTCGATGACGCGCAGGCCCATTTGAATGGGGCCGAGAGTCACCGACTTGGCGACGATCTTGTCGTCGCCTGAGACGACAAGCACCGTCTTGCTGGTCTGGTCGGAAACGACGGCGGCGTCGGGAACGAGCAATGCCGAAACGTCGCCGCCATAGAGTCGCAGGCGTCCGAATGTGCCGGGCGTGAGAAAGTAGTCCTTATTGTCGAAGATCGCGCGCCCGCGGATTGTGCCGGAGCGCCGGTTGATCTGATTATCGACGAAGTCCATGACGCCGCGGCGCGTCCATTCCTTTTCATCGGCGAGCCGAACGGAAACGCGATTTTTCAACTCGCCGGATTTATCCTTGCGTTCCTCCGCCGCGCGCGCATAGCGAATGTAGTCAGCCTCCGAGGCGTCGAAAACGAAGTGAATCGGATCGAGCGTCACGATCGTCGTCAGCAGGGTCGCTCCCGCTTGCCCACCCTGAACGAGATTGCCCGGATCGACGCGACGATCGGAGACGCGCCCGGAAATCGGCGCGCGAACCTGGGTCCATTCCAGATTGAGCTCGGCGTTTCGAAGCGCGGCGTCGGCGCTGAGCACTTGCGCCTTGGCGATCTCATTGCTCGCTCTTCGTTGATCGACATCGCGCACGGTAATGGTGCGGCCTTGCGTCATCTCTTGCGCGCGCCCGTAATCACGAGCGGACATCGCGGCCTGCGCCTGCGCCCGAACGAGTTCCGCGCGGGCGCTGTCGACGGCGATCTGATAGGGCCGCTGATCAATGACGAACAGGACGTCTCCGACTTTGACGAACTGTCCGTCGGTGAAGTTGATCTTCTCCAGAGCGCCGGAAACGCGCGCGCGGACTTCGACCTGCTTTAGCGCCTCGAAACGACCCGTATATTCGTCCCACCGCGGAATCGTCCTGGCAAGAGGGCGGGAAACGACGACTTCGGGGATCGGACCTTCCGCGCGCGCGCCTGCCGGGGGGGCGAAAAGCAGCAACGTCAGGCATGTTTTAAGCAGTACGCCCGTAGCTCCCCCGTGACCGTCGCCGCCGCGCGCGGCCACAAAAGCCAACAACGTCATCTCACCTCCGGTTTCAACACGCGCATGAAGCGGCCATTCTGGACCGGCGTATAGCTCTGGAACGAAGTAAGCGCAGCGCCGCCAGAAGGCAAATTAGGCTTTGCGGAATTCATCGGCGATCGATCCTGACTCATCAATTAAGAACTCTTGATGGCGATGGCGCGAAAGCCTTGCAGCGGGCCGGGCGATGCGCGGCCAATCATACGTTTTCCGCTGTAACCTTATTCGCAGCGGCGACGAATAGCGTCGGCAGGCTCCCCATGGAGCCTGGAGCGCTCGTCCTGCGAGCGCGAATTGCAAGGAGTTGGAAATGAACGCCAAAATCGTTTCGGGCGCCTCTATGGCCGCCGCCGCGGTCGCCCTGGTTCTGAGCGGCGCCGCGACGTCGCCGGCGCTCGCCAAGAAAATGAGCAAGTCTGTCCATTGCAGCGGAATCAATTCATGCAAGGGGACGAGCGCCTGCAAGACCGCGAACAATGCCTGCAAGGGCATGAATTCCTGCAAGGGACAGGGGTGGTTGCCGGAAAAATCGGCAAAGGCGTGCGAGGCGAAGGGCGGCACGGTCGCCGAAATGTGATCCAAGCGGCGCGGACGGATGAGTTTTCTTGCGCCGTTCCGCGCCGCCTTCAAATCTCCAGGCCGGCCAGTCAGCGACGATGCGCCTGAATAGAGGCGAGCAATGCGTCGCGCGTCGTCCAGTGCAGCAAAGCCCGGCCGAAAAGCGATGCGATTCCGGTGAGCAGGACGACGGAGCCGAACTGCCAGATGCAGACCGACGCGGCCGCATCCTGCCGGAAAGACAGACGTAGGGCCGCCGCCGCCAATGCCGTCGATGCGAGCGCCGCGAGGCCGATCGTGACGAATGGCGCGATGGGCGCGCCGCGCCTGACCATCGAAAGAATGAGAAGCGCCGCCGGTATGCTGATCGCGAGTATCGTCGGCAGGCAGTAGACGTCCGAATGCGCTAGGAGTCCGGACACGCCGAACGCGCTTATATCCCTCCAGCATCCCGCAGCGAGAGCGCCCACCCAGATTGACAGGAAAATTCCCGCGGCGAACCGCTCCCAGACCGGTCGCGCCGGACAGCCGGCGCTAAAGGCGCCCGCCGCGGCCACGATGCTCGTCAGGAACGCAGCGACCAATTCCGTCGCAAATTGCGGGTCCGCGAGCTTGGCGAGAAAATCTGGCCTGACGCCCATAAGCGCCACCACGACCGCGACGTAGCAAAGCGAAACAGCAAACCAGACAAGCGCGCGACGCGCGGGATGGGCAAGCGGGCGCACGGGCGCGCAATTCTCCGCCAAGGTTTTGATCAGCTCTTCATTCAACATTCGGCTAGCCATCCCGCTCCAGCGCCTGACGCATTGCCTTGATCGCCCTGTGCACCCCCACTTTCAGCGAGCCGACGCTCTTTCCGGTGACCTGAGCCGCTTCGTCCAGCGACAGACCCCGGAGCTTGATCAGTTCGATCGCCTGTCGCTGGCCCGCCGGAAGGGTCGCCATGGCTCGGCCAAGGGCCTCCCGGTCGTCTCTTGCCTCCTGTTCGGATTTCGCGCCATCGTCTGGAAAGGTTTCAGGCATGACATCGACCGTCGTTTCATTGGCGCGCGCATATCGGCTTCGCGCGAAGTCGGCGACGCGGCGCGCGGCGATGGTCATCAGCCAGGGCGTAACGGGACGCTGTCGATCATAGGTCTGGCGCACGGTGTGAATCGACGCGAGGATTTCCTGAACGACATCTTCCGTATCATGCGCATGCGGCCATCGTCGCGTGACGAAGCGGCGTAAAACCGGGAAAAGATCGGACAGAAGTTCTGCATAGGCGGCGTGATCGCCGTCCTGCGACGCCGCCATCAGCGCGCGCCAACGAATTTCCCGATCGTTCGACGTATCGCTCAATTCGCCCTGTCCGCTGCGAATGTGCATGGCGCGGCCCGCCGCTTCCGGTTCTGCGCCGGGACGTTCAGGCCCGATCGCGCAGTTTTAGTCGATCAGGCGTCGGCGCGCCATCTCACAGACTCGCCTTACGGCCCCCATCGGTTGTAACCTTTGTCGTCGTCGCCGCGAATTGCCCCCTGAGACGCCCGCGATCGTTTGTGCAGGCGCGGCAGAACGCCCGTTATTCAACTGATTGCCTGACTATTGGATGCAATCGGGAAACTAAGGGAGATCATAATGTCGGACAAAAAACTTCGTGCCGCTTTGGCGATCGCCGGCGCATTCGCCGCCGCCTGTTCTTTGGCCGAAACGGCGAAGGCCGCGAAGGCCGAGCAGGAGAAATGCTTTGGCGTCTCCTTGAAGGGCAAGAACGATTGTGCGGCGGGACCGGGAACGAGCTGCGCCGGCACGTCGAAGACCGACTATCAAGGCAGCGCATGGAAATATGTCCCCAAGGGCACATGCACGTCGATCGCGACGCCCAAGGGCAAAGGCCGCCTCGAACCCATCGCGAACTGACGCATGGATGCGCGTGCCGCCCCCGAGCAAGCCCGCGCGCGTGCGGCTTCTTCGCTGCCGGCTCGCGCGGGCGCTGGATTCAAGAATGTGCACTTCGCCGATATCGACGCATCGGCGCCCGATATCGGCTTCTTCGAAATCCACGCCGAAAATTACATGGGCGCCGGAGGGCCGCCGCACGCGCAGCTTACGCGGCTGCGCCAGGATTTTCCTTTGTCGATCCATGGCGTCGGCCTGTCGATCGGCGGCGCCGGCCGTCTCGACCGCAATCATCTGCGCCGGGTGAAATCCGTCGTCGATCGCTATGCGCCGGCCGCCTTTTCGGAACATCTCGCCTGGTCGACGCAAGGCGCGCGCTTTCTCAACGATCTGTTGCCTTTGCCCTATAGCGCGACGACATTGGCGCATGTCGTCGCTCATATCGATGAAGTTCAGGAGGCGCTCGGCAGGCCGATCCTCCTCGAAAATCCCGCAGCCTATCTGCGCTTCAAGTCCTCGGACTATTCCGAGATCGAATTTCTGCGCGAGATCGTGCGCCGGACGGATTGCCGGCTGCTGCTCGACGTGACCAACGCCTATATCAGCGCAGTAAATCTCGCCTTTTCCGCCGAGGATTATATCGACGCGTTCCCGATGCGCTATGTCGAGGAAATCCATCTCGCCGGATACGCCGAGGACGCCGACGAGATCGGCGATCCTCTGCTGATCGACGCCCATTGCGCGCCGGTTCAGGATCAAATTTGGCGTCTCTACGATCGCGCTTTGGCGCGCCGAGGACCGGTCGCAACCCTGATCGAATGGGACAATGACATTCCGACTTTCGCGCTCCTGTCGGCGCAAGCCGCGCGCGCGGAGCTTTTTCTTGATAGAGTCGGCTCGCCGCTGAAGACGGCGCTAGATCGGACGCCTTCATGATGGCGTCGGCCGACTTCGATCAATGCGCCTTTGCCCGCGCGTTGCTTGATCCCGAACTGCCGGCGCCGACAGGGCTTGAAGCGCGCCACGGCCTTCCGCCGGAGCGGCGCTTCGCCGTCTATCGCAACAATGTGTGCGTCGGACTGGTCGACGCGCTGGCGGAGCGCTTTCCCGTCTGCCGACAACTGGTCGGCGATGAGTTTTTTCGCGCCATGGCGCGGCGCTATGCGCGCGAATTTCCTCCACGCACGCCGATGCTCTTTGAATATGGGGACGGGTTTGCGACATTCGTCGCGAACTTCGAGCCAGCGCGCGAACTTCCTTATCTTCCCGATGTCGCGCGGCTCGAATATGCCGTCGGCGTGGCCTATCACGCCGAAAATGCAACGCCGTTGGCGACGGATGTCATCCGCGCCCTTCCTCTGGATCGGCTCGAGGAAGCGACCGCGACCTGGCATCCCTCGATGCATGTCGTCGCGTCGAACTATCCGATCGTTTCGATCTGGCGACGGCATATGTCGCATGAACCTATGACGCCGCTGGCGTTGGACCGAGGCGAAGAGGCGCTCGTCGTCCGCCCCGAACTGGCGGTCGTCGTCGCGCTTCTCCCGGCCGGCGGGACGGCCTTCGTGGATGCGCTTAAGGCAGGACGAATATTCGAGCAGGCCGTGACGGCGGCGATTGGCGTAGCGGGGGATTTCGACCTGACGGCCTGTTTGCAGGCGCTGTTTCTGGCGGAGGCGTTCACCGCCATCAGCGTCTCGGGCTGAACGACAAATCGCGTCGGGACGCGGCTCGATCATAGTGGAGCTTGAGGCGTTATGAATATCATGACAACCGCCGCGCGCTGGCTGGATGCGATCCCCTATGCGCTGATCGCGCTTTTTCTGCGGATCATCGCCGCTCATCCTTTCTTCGTCTCCGGCCAAACGAAAATCGACGGACCGACGGTCGGCGGCGAGATTTTGGGCCTCGATCTGTCGTTCCAAATCCCGACGTCGATCCGCGACTCGACCTTCGCCCTGTTCGCCGATGAATATAGACTGCCGTTGATTTCGCCGACGCTTGCCGCCTATGCGGCGAGCGCTATCGAATTCACCCTGCCGCTGCTGCTCGTCATTGGGCTGTTGACGCGCCTGTCGGCCTTCGGCCTCTTGATGATGACCATGGTCATCCAGATTTTCGTCTTTCCCGACGCATGGTGGACGGTCCATGCTTATTGGGCGGCGATTCTCATCGTGCTGATCGCGCGCGGACCCGGCGCGATCTCCCTCGATCATCTGCTGTTTCGCCGCTGGTCGGCATAGACGCCGGCCCCACGAAAAGGGCCGGCAACCCGCCTGCCGCCGGCGATCAAGGCCTCACGGTTCATCGACATAGACGACGACGCCGGTCTGCTGGGGCGCGGTATGCGCATGCGCGAGGCCAATGCCGACGCCGAAGAAGATGATTGAACCGATGATCGCGCCGACGAACGTGCTGCTGAACTTCGACATAATGTCCTCCTGTCGTTTGGTGAAAGGACATTAGCGGTTGGGCCTCCGAGCGAATGTGCGTCCCCGCACGCGCTGCGATCTTGCGTCAATGCGCCCGGCGGGAGCGCCTCGCCAATTTGTCTTCACACGAAGCAGAACCTGTCTCAGTGGCGGTCCAGCCACACGCCGAGGACCGCCCCGCCGATGGCGCCGGCGAGCGAACAGATGAATCCGGCTGGAAGGCCTGCGGCGGCGACCCCCAAACCCGCGGCGAGCGCCGCGCCGATTCCGGCGAAGGCGATGGGAGTCGTGCCCTGCACGTCAGAGGTCCTGGCATAGGCTTTCGCTGCTTTCCGCGTCCTGGACATTTTATGATCCTCGCTTGCGCCCAGGCTTTTCGCCTGGTCGCTTGCAAGAGCAGATAGGACGCGGCGCGCCAAAGAGGCGTGTCCGCCGACGTGGCGCGCCTGTTAATTTCATAGGGATTTGCAGAGCTTGACGGCGAGCCGCCGAGCGTATCGCCGAGCTGTGGATCAGGCCGCGTTGAGGCGGAAATGCCAAGACGCAGATGCGGTGATCGGTTCAAAAAAGCGTGGGGCGCGCTTTGCGCAAAAAACCGGCATCCACTGTTTCGTGAACCGCGCGCCATGGCGCGATGGCCGCGTCGTTTTATTCGCTGACTGCGCGGACTTTTTCCTGACCGTCGCGATCTTTCTGCATCAGTCGAATCAGCAAAGGCGGGTTCGCCCCCGACGGAAGACCGCCGGGGGCGCAGATAGGGTCAGGCCGCGATCTGCAGCTGATCGGCCGACGATTTGCCGCTGCGCCTGTCGACGGCGATTTCGTAAGTGACCTTCTGGCCTTCGGCGAGGCCAGAGAGGCCGGCGCGCTCAACCGCGCTGATATGAACGAAGACGTCCGGGCCGCCGGACTCCGGCTGGATGAAGCCAAAGCCCTTCTGGGCGTTGAACCATTTTACGGTGCCTGTCTGCATGACATGTCCTTTCAAGAACAAGCTTTTTGCGCCCGCACGACTTGCGCGGCACTTGAGGATCGAAGTTCTGGAGAGGAAGTCAGAAGCCGACGCGCCAAGGGAGCGAAAGCAAGATCATTCGGCCGAAACTCGATGGGCGATACTTAGCCTCTATGGCCAAAAAAACAAGCTGTGGCGCGTGCGCAGCGAAATCAACGCCGTTGCGCTTGCCGACTGTCGAATCATGACCGCCGCCGCGGCGGCTATGCGATGGACGGCCTGGTTTTCTGATGTGCTTGGAGATAGGCCGTCACAAGCGTGATGAGTTCTCATTGCAGGCGCGCTCTCACGGGCGCCGCCGCATGTTCCTTGAGCATGGCTTGCACCGGCCCGATCAGGGCGCCGAGCGCGATCGTGGCGACCATGGCGGGATCGTCGATACGCGCGTCAGGCGCGCTGGCCAGCATGGCGGCGACCGCCGCGGCGATGCGGGCGCGCATGCGCGCGGCGAGCGCGGCGCCGCCCCACTCTTCCGCGACGGCATAGAGCGCTATCGCCTCCTTGGGGTTGCGAAGCTTGGCGTCAAGAAATGAAAGGACGAAAGCTGAAGCCATCTGAGACAATGGCTTGCCCCGATGCTCCTGGCAGCCGCGCTCCACGGCGGCGGCGACGCCCGCCAAATGCTGTTCAAGAACGGCGGCGAGCAGCGCGTCCCGGTTGGGATAATATTGATAGAGGCTGCCGACCGACGCGCCCGCCCGCCCGGCGATGCGGGTCGTCGTGCAGCGGCTCAGGCCTTCCTGGATCAAAACCTGAATGGTCGCGACGCGCAGCGCTTCAACGGTGACGACCGAGCGCGCCTGAACCGGAGATTTTCGGGGCTTTAGAGTTGTTGCGACTGCGCTCATCAAATGCGAATTCAGAAAGTGAAGGATGCTTCATATATTCGGCCGAGCGCATTGAAACAAGGACCGACGCAATGGCGACCACATTCACCCTCGGCGACCGCGCCGTGAAACGCCTCGGCTACGGCGCGATGCAGCTCGCTGGGCCCGTCGCCTTTGGTCCGCCGAAAGATCATGCTGCGGCGCTGGCCGTGCTGCGCGAAGCGGTCGCCTCCGGGGTGAACCATATCGACACCAGCGACTACTACGGCCCCCATGTCGCCAACCGACTGATCCGCGAGGCGCTGCATCCCTATCCGGACGATCTCGTCATCGTCACCAAAATCGGCGCGCGGCGCGGCCCAGACGGTTCATGGCTGCCAGCTTTCTCCCGCGAGGAACTCACGCAGGCGGTACATGACAATCTGCGCAATCTCGGTCTCAATGCGCTCGAAGTCGTCAATCTGCGACTCATGTTCAGCGCGCACGGCCCCGCGGAAGGCTCGATCGAAGCGCCGCTCGCCGCGCTCGCGGCGCTACAGCGCCAAGGCCTGATCCGCCACATCGGCCTCAGCAATGTCACGCCCGCTCAAATCGTCGAAGGACGTGGCGTCTGCGAGATCGTTTGCGTACAGAACCACTATAATCTCGCGCATCGCACCGACGATTCTCTCATCGACGAACTCGCCGGCGCCGGCGTCGCCTATGTGCCGTTCTTTCCGCTTGGCGGTTTCACGCGGCTGCAATCCTCGATCCTCTCCGATGTCGCGCGGCGCCTCCATGCTTCGCCAATGCAGGTCGCCCTCGCGTGGCTGCTGCGTCGGGCGCCCAACATCCTGGCGATCCCCGGCACGGCGTCGCTCGCGCATTTGAGAGAGAATCTCATGGCGAGCGAACTCGATCTGCCGGACGATGCGATGGCTATGCTCAATGGCGTTGCAGAAAACCTCGGTTCGTCCGAATGAGCGATCGTTGATCTCGGCAGGATGCCGACAGCGCTCCTCTTACCCTAGCCAGCCGCTAATGCTCTCAGGTTTCGCTGTTCGCTCGACGAAGGAAGAAATCTCTGTCACTGACGATTAAGACGATGGACAGGATCGACAGCAGGATGGTTTGAATTATTTTGCTGTCGGGATGAGTAGCGAACAATTCGTTGAAGCTCCCAGCGGTGACATGAAAGGCGATCGCGATAAGAATATTTCTACATGTCTTATAGTACAGCCAATTCATCAATATTACAAAGGGAATGAGGCTCAGCGAGAAGTTCAGGCTATATAGCAGACCACCAGACGCCGCCGATCAGCGTGAGGCGGCAATCACGCGACGCCTCGATAAAATGACGCGCGGGATCGAGCGTCTCGAGCGAGATGTGTCAATCGGCAATGAAGCGCAGGCGCTCTTTATCCGCGCCTGGCTCACCGCGACGCCGCCACTCCCCGGAGAGGCGCAGGCCGCAGCCCGGGCGAAAGCAAAAGAAAGATACGAGGCTTTCGTCCAAGCGTTAGGACGAAGGCTGGCGAAAGGACAGCGTTTCGCCAAAGAGGTGTCGCAAGATATCGACACAACGAGATCGGAGACATCTGAGCCATAGGTCCGCTTGGCGCCAGGAGCAGACATTCTCAAAAGGTTCCATATGTTGATGCATATGGACCCGCCCCGATTGCAATGGCTTTGACAGGCTCTGGCTTTCGGTCACAACTGTGAGAGGGTACCTATTCACAAGTCAGCAATTGCTCAGATCGCCCGAGGGCGAAGGGGAGGCTTCAATTGAGCATATCGGGAAAAATAGCCCGGCTGGCCTTACGCCTTGCGGTTGTGATGTCGGTGGTGACGGTCGTCAGCGTTCCTGCGGCGGCGCAGACGGTCGAAAAGCGCGGCCGCGCCGGCGAGGGCGAGACGCACCTCGTCCTCACCTATAAGGCGCCGATAGAGAAGCGGGTCGCGTTTCGCAAATATATGGAGAGCTCCGGCGTCGCGCAGTTCGAGGGATGGAGGAACAAGGGGGTTTTCACCGGCTACAAAATTTTGTTTGCGACGCAGGTCAACGAACAATTACCCGACATGTGGGTGATAATCGATTTTGCCAAGTTCGACGACGTCGCCAAATGGCACTCGATTCAGCGCGACTATCCAGGTGGCCTCGCGCCGGAAGGCATTGCTTTGGGAGCTCCCAAGACTGACATCTACACTGACCTCGTTTGGCAGGGCGGCATAGCCAAGGCTGACCAGTCCAAGTCGCTGTACATAATCATCCCTTACATCTCGTTAGTCGCCAGCGAAAAATACGCGGACTTCGTCAACAAATATGTTGTCCCGCAACTGACCGGCTGGGCCGAGTCAGGCCTGATGCCGTCTTACGCCATTTATTTGAACCAGAACCCGACCAATGCGCCGTGGCATTCACTCCTGCTGCTCGAATATGATGGGATCCGCGGCATTGCGCTTCGCGACTCGCTCAAGGAAAAGATCCGCGGCAGGCTCGCTAACGATCCTGGATACAAACAATATAGCGAGATCAAGACGACGATTCGAAAAGAGCTCGAGCCCGCCACTTTTGAAGTGATCTTACCAAAATAAAAATAGGAGTGTGATCAAGTGTTCGAAATCGGCCGGCTTCTCATTAGGGTCGGCTAATTCATATTCCGTCCGCCGCTCAAAAATGCGTCGGGACTCGCGCCCTAATCGGATCCCCCCGCCACGCCCCGGGACAATATCTTGTCAACCAGGGCTGCCGTGAAGTGTTGGACTAAATTGTAGAAAATGATCGGCAACATGACGCCTGGGTGATCGGAGAACTCAAGCGACGCCATTACAAGGCCTGCGCCATTGTTATTCATGCCGAGGCCGAACATCAATGACGCCATTTCAGCGCGACCAGCACGGAAGACGCGCGCCAACATGTACCCCGCGCCGAACATCACGAAACACAACAAGATCACGATGATCAGCATCACAGCGACGAAATCGAGATCAGGCTGAGAAATGACTCCCGGCAAGGTAAGCGACGCATTTGAATAGTTCAGCAACGCTAAAATAATGAAATTGGCGAGCTTCAGGTATGGCGAAATCAACGCCGAACGTTTTTCTCCCAATACGCGGTGTGTCAGCATGCCTACCAAGGACGGCAGGATAACCCAAACGCCGAGGAAAAGGTCGGTACCGCTACTTGCGAGCTCGTGTAGGTCCTCGGAATAGTGGCCCGCTGTGATAAAGCCCCCAGCATGAAGAACAATCGGCGTGAGGATGGGGCTACTTAGGGTCGTGAGCAGGATTAGCCCAAGGCTTAAGGTGAGGTTCCCGTTTGCGTTCTGTGACCAGGCGGTCGACGCCCCCGCGATTGGCATGGACGCAACCAGCGCGAGGCCCGTCAGGATTTGCTGAACCTCCTCGGGGTCGTGCCAAAGTTTCATGATGATGTTGACGCAGACGATAAAAGCGAGAGGCACAAGGAGATTTCCTGCAGCGCCGGCGATGAGCACGTAAGGCTTGCGCTTCAAGCCAGTCAGTTCAGTCGCTCTGATACCCAAGCCAGCATTGAATAGTAGGAAGGCCAGCATTGCGGGAGGCAGCGAAACGCTAATCTTCATATGCGCAATATCGATATTCCCAAGTTCTGTACTGCGTATAAGAAGCCCTATGCGAGGAAAAAAAGCGGCAACAATGTAAGATGATACAATTACCCATATAAAATATTTGTGGATGAAATGCAGGACCGTAGCGGTGATCGGGGGCAATCCATGGTTCACTTTGCTACCTCTCCTACGAGATGGTGATCGGAGGAACCGCCTCCTTCTGGCCAAGCGTCGAGAGGGCCGGCTGCAAACACCTTCCCGCCGAAAGGGCAATCAACAAGAATCGATTTCGGATCTGGCAACATCAGCATTCTTCAGGCGGCTTCAGGCGCCGAAACTGATTGAGCAACAAGAAATCGTAAGCAACTTTTAACGCTCCACAGATGATCAGTGGCGACGCCGCCCACGAAAAAGAAAAGAGGGCGCCCGCAAGCGCTGGGCTCAAGGACGCGGCGAGATTGCGAGGGATGGATGTTAGACTCGCAGCTGCCGTGCGTTCGGTTTCGGTCACAACCGCCATCACATAAGATGAGCGGGTCGGCACGTCCATTTGTGATAACCCGGCACGAACAAGCAACAAACTGAGAGCAAGTGGGAGCGACGGCGCCAAGGCCGCGAGGATTAGGCACAGGCTCGAGGGGATGTGTGTGAAGACCATCGTATTGATCAGACCGAAGCGCCTCGAAAGCCAAGCAGCCACAGGGTATGAGAATGCGGACAGGATTCCCGACCAGAAGAAGAACAGGCCTGCAGCCGCAAGCGATAAATCAAAGCGCTCGAATAACCAGAGGGCAAGGAGCGATTGAACCACAAAGCCGCCAGCGAACGCGTCGAGACTGAACAACGCGGCGAGCTTGTAGACAATTGTGCGTGATGGCCCAAGCGACCTTGAATGGCTGCTTGGCAACGACGGAGGCATCGGGGTCATGCGCACATAGAGCAACCCTCCAACCAGCCCCAGCATCGCATAGACTGCGAACATCGCCTTCACGCCCAGAAGCTCTGGCCAGCCCATTCTCATGAGAATTTCCGGCAAGGAGACCGCCAGCGCGCCGCCAGCGGCTGCGAGGCCGCCCACGAGGCTATAGCGTGCGAATGCACTGGTCCGCGCCGCAGCGGCTGCCTCGCGAGTTAGAACGGCGTGTTCAATGGGCACGAAGGCGCTTGCGCTACCGCCCGACGGATTTACAGAGCCGATGAAGGCGACGACGAGTAGTAACGCGTATGAATCAACGATCGATAGTGCAACGCCGGTCGTCGCCATCAAAGTGGCGGCGACGATCAGCAAATCTCGCGCGTCATAGCGATTGCCGATAAGGCCAATGACCAAGGTAAGGAGCGCGGAGCCGAGCAATGCGGCTCCCGCTAGCACGCCGATTTCGAATGGTGAAAAGCCGAGCCTCGCGAGATAGAGCGGCAGCAACACGGCGACGAAGCCGTCGCCGAAGTCACGGAGGCCGCGCGCCCAGATCAATACGCGAAGAGTCTCGTTCATCCACGAGGCAGCTGGTTGCGACGCGAATGACTCTTTCACCGGACGCAACTCACTTCAAGATTCCCTCCAACGAGAAATCTGATCCATCGATGGCGAATTTGACTTCCGAGCCCTTGGCCCAAACCGTGTAACAGTTTTCGCCGAAGCTATCGGTCATGCAGAGCTTGTCCTTCGCGACAGCCCATTTATCGGTCGTCGTCTTACCCATCCGCGTGCTTTGCATTGTTCCGCCTGCGGCAAAGCGATAGGAAAAATGGATGCCGTCGCTGAACTGCTTTCCCCTGAAGACCTTCTGAATCTGAGGCCCGGTTAGCCTTTTGAAACCCTCGGATTGGGGTGAGGCCGCTCGGGCTGGCGACATCAGCAGAGCTGCCGCGAACAGTGCACGAATAAACATTTTAGCTTCTCCGATAATCTCGCGCCGCAGCTCGAAATCAGCCCGACTGCATGGCGCCGCCAATCGTCACCGAGGCAGCAAGCGTTCGCAGCAACCGGCCTTGAATCAAGATCGCGACGGCTACGCCTATGGCGAAGAGCTACGTCCGGGGATCATGACCAGGCAGTCTCCTGGCCAAGTCTCGCCGTGTAGCAAGACGAGTATGAATCGGTTCGATCAGCCATGATCTATCGGACTGACGACCAAATCATCGAATGCCGTTATCGAGTCGGCTTTCGTCCAGAGCCCAACTCGTCCAGATTTAAACCTGTCGTCTCGGTGATCGATGAGCTGTTGCTCATTGAGCCAGCCCCTCAAGCGGTCGCCTTCGGCGCTGATGCGCAGCTTATGCCATTGACCGAGTGCGGGAGCCTTGACCCGCGTTTCAAGGATTTTATGCCGGCTGCTATCGTAATAGTACAGATTGAAATTATCCTCCAAGGCGTTGGCTCGGATCACGTAATAGCGGCCTTCAGAAAAGCGAAAGACAATGCCGCCCGCCGCGTCCTTAATTCCCGAGATTGGCTTGAACCGCACCGAGACATTGACGTCGGCAAAAGGCCCGCCAGGCGCAATGATCACATTAAATGCGTTGTTTGTGGCGCGTTGGACCAGCGCTTTACCGCTCGAAGCGCCGGCGACATCCTCAATGGCCCATTGTCCCGTCACGGTCTCCCAGCCCCCGAAGGCGCGCGTAAAGTCGAAGCGCATTTCGGAGTCTGCAGCTTTCGTTTGACGACCAGCGAAAATCATCGAGCCGCCTATGGCCGCGGCAGTGGTCATGAGCTGTCGTCTTGAGATCTTGTCCATGATTCCTCTCCTTTGCACTGGGCCATACTGCCGGGTCGACCAGCAATTTTGTCTCGTCAGACCTCTGAGCCCCGCGGTTCCGCTAGTGGGTGTGATGGGTCACATCCAAGGAAGCCTTCAGTCCCTTGGCCAAACCAACAGCGTCGGCATTCGCCCAGAAATGAACGAAGAACAGCCGAGGTTCGTCGTCGAGCATATGGCTGTGTAGTGCGGTGACCTCGATCCCGTTGGACAGAAGCGCTTTCAACAGCGGCTCGACCTCCTTGGCCGTAGCGACGATATCCCCCGTAATCGCCGCCTTGCCGTCGCCTGTGGGTTGGAAGTTGATCGCGTTCGCGACGCCCATGGCAGGGACGACTGTCGCGCCTTCTGCCTTGATGGCGTCAGCTCTCGGGATGCTGAATTGGTAGACGCCGCCGTTGTTTTTCCCTTGGGAGCCGAGGGCTTCTTCGACCTGTGCCGTGTCGAACTCGATCTTCGGAGGTTCACCAACCGGAACGGCAGATGGCTCGAATGGCGTCCTTGTTTCGGCGAGTGCGTCCCGAATGGCCTTGCTAATTTTCACGGGGTCGCCGTGCGCGCCGACGTGCATATAGAAAGGCGCGGGGCTGGCACGCAGGAGGTGGTTATGGACGCCGGTCACCTCCACGCCGTTGGCGAGTAGCGACCGCATCACGGGATTCACCTCGGTTTCCGTCAGGACCAGATCGCCCATCATCATGGCCGCATGTCCTGATGGCTCGAAAGCAATCCAGCCGCCGAGGGCGAGGCCGGGCTTGATGCTGACGCCGTCGAGGGTGACGTGAAGATCGCTGCGCGGAAGACCGTATTTGTGCACGGTCCCAGCGACGACCGCCTTCTTGCCGATAGCGGCATCTACCTTCGACCAGTCAGTTTCCGTCGCGGCCGACGCGGACAATGGCAGACAGATTGTGCAGAGAGTGGCCAGCAGCTTTTTCATAGCTTTCTCCATTTTCACTGGTTGCCTAAATCGCCCCCGCGAGAAACAGCCCTATTCCAGCCAGGCAGGAGCCCGCCAGGGTCTGGAGCATGCCGACACGAAGCCGGAAGATCGCAATCGCCGCAGCGACCGAGAGGGCGAGACTCCAGAAATCCATGCTTGCGAGCACGGGCGAGTCGAATGACAGCCCATAGCCATCCACGGCGACCGTCTTGCGAAAGATGGTGTGGATCCCAAACCAGATAGCGAGGTTCAGTATGACGCCGACGACGGCGGCGGTGATCGCCGCCAATGCGCCGGAGAGCGCCTTGTTGGCGCGGATTTTTTCGATGTATGGCGCGACGAGAAGGAAGACAGCCCCGGGATCGAGAAACCGGCGAATGAGCCATGGGCAGGCGATGCGATCAAGCTTGGGCCGGGAGCGTGTGACCCAGATCGTTCGCCCGAAGGCGTCGCGCTGAGAGACCTTTGAAGCCGGAATGAGTGGGCCGCCTAACTTTACCCAAGCCAAATGCCCGCCAGCGAGCACGTCGGAGGCACTTGCGCCCGCATGACGAAGCCATGCGGCGACGCCTTCGCTGACCTGCTCGCCAGACTGATCGATGACAATGGACGGCCGACCGACGAATTCCGAAGCCCATTCCGAGACAGACTCGGGATCGCGGCGCAAAGCGCCGGGCAGGAAGCGCGGATCGGCCTCATAGTCCCTATCAGTCCTCACGTCGATGACGGCAGGGCAATGCGGGACGCCAATGAGACGCGCAAGCTTGTCGGGAGAGATGGAGTTGATTGACGACATGATGCGCCCTTGGTGAAAAACCGGACGCGATTCTTGGGCATGTCGCCTCGTGGGGAGATCGCTTCCCCATAGGACGACAATCTGACGCCTTGGCGTTAGAAGTCAAGGCCGGCTTCGATACTTTGCCTTTGCATAAAAATAAGACTTTCGCCTAATGCCGCTACGCAACGCATAATACGGTTATGCGAATAAGCAGCGGTCTGCGCTGCGATCTCGGAATCGAAGTCGACGATGCTTTCGACGTTTCAGACCAAGTCGAACTGTAGAAGGAACAGGGTCGCGGCTTTCTAATCACTATGGCGCGTTGCCCGAAAAGCTGTCACTGAAACCTTAGACACGAGCTGTGATGTTTCTGCATCACTATCGAGAAAAGCACGCACGACGAATAGCGTTCCGTCCAATCGGCTTGACTTGAAAATCGCATTTGGCGCTTACTGTTAGAGACGGTTCCCGTAAGGGATCAATAGGGAATGCGGTGAGCGCAACGTCGCGCGATGCCGCTGCTGCCCCCGCAACTGTGAGCGGCGAGTCAAAGACCAAAAAAGCCACTGGAGCCTATGTTCCGGGAAGGCGGCCTTTGAGCGACGACCCGCGAGCCAGGAGACCTGCCGTCATTCGTGGTCACGCGCGAAAGCGTCGGGCGGGGTGCACCGATGCGGGTGAAGCCTATCTCGGCGCCATGCGCTGAAATGGGCGTGGCCAGTCGCAGTGACGATCCGGGTCTGCTGCGAGCCTTGCAATGCATATTTCTTCAGCCGCGGTCCGCTTTGTTTCGACGCTCGCGGCGCTTTCTCCGTCAGCCGCGCTTGCTCAGACCGCGCTCCCCACCATCCAAGTTGGCGCGCATCGGGCCGCGCCGGCGGCGCGTTCTCATGCGTCCGCGCCGGCACGACCCGTCCATGCGTCGCCGCAACCGCCGCGCGCGTCGCCGGTCGTCGCCGCCGTTGCGCGGCCCTCGCCTCCGGCTGGCCCGACGCCGCCGCCGATCACGGCCTCGAGCGAGAAATTCTTCACCGGCAAGGAAGTCAACGCGCTTCCCTTTTCGCGTCCCGGCGACGCGCTGGAAATCGTTCCCGGACTCGTCGTCACCCAGCACAGCGGCGAAGGCAAGGCGAACCAGTATTTTCTGCGCGGCTTCAATCTCGACCACGGCACCGATCTGGCGCTCTACCTCGACGGCATGCCGCTCAATATGCGCACCCATGGCCATTCCCAGGGTTATGCGGACACGAATTTCCTGATTCCCGAACTCTTGTCTTACGTGCTGGCCCGCAAGGGGCCTTATGACGCGCAAGACGGCGACTTCTCGTCGGCCGGCTCGATTTACATGCAATACAAGGACATGATCGACAAAGGCTTCTTTCAGGTCACTGGCGGCAGCTTCGCTTACGCGAGAGCTCTCGCCGTCGCCCCTTACAGGGATTTCGCCGGCGGCTCCGCCTATGGAGCCGTCGAAGCGCAATATTACAACGGTCCTTGGGAGCGGGGAGACAACATGCGACGCATCAACAGCGTGTTGCGCTGGTCGCGCGGCACGCAAGAGGACGGCGCGTCGGTGACCTTCATGGGCTACGCCAACAAGTGGTATGCGACGGATCAGATTCCGCTTCGCGCCGTCAGCTCTGGTATCTTGTCGATTTGGGGCACGATGGACCCCACTGACGGCGGCGCGACCTCGCGCTTTTCGCTTTCAACGCGCTGGAGTCAGAGGGAAGGCAATCACGCCACGCGCGTCGAGGGCTATGTTGTGCGCTCGACGTTGGACCTCTACAGCAATTACACTTATTTTTTGGCGCATCAGAATTTGGGCCGCCAGGTCCGTCAGTTCGACGATCGCACCATCGTCGGCGTGAACGCCCAGCATGGGATCAGATGGGCCGACATCAATGGCGCGCCTGTCGAGACGCGCATCGGCTTTCAAGGACGCTACGATGACATTCGTCTCGGCTTGCAGGAGAGCGTCCATCGACAGCTCTATGACACGCTCAGCAACAATGCCGTTGGCGAAGGCAGCATCGGCGTTTGGACCGATACCGCCGTGCGCTGGACGCCCTGGCTGAAGACCGTAACAGGCGCGCGCTTCGACTATTACAACGCCGCCGTAAGCTCACTCCAGACGCTATTGGACGCGCCAAAAATCGCGGCGAGCACCGGCCTGCCGGCCTTCCTTCTCACGGGGCCGTTCAATCAGGGCGTCAAGAACGCGGCGCTGTTCAGTCCCAAAGCGTCGATCATCGTCGGGCCGTTCTACAAAACGGAGTTCTTCGCCAATTACGGTGAAGGCTTCCACTCGACCGACGCACGGGGAACGGTGCTGCAGTTCTCCACATCCGAACTGGCGGCTCAGGACGGCTTCGTTCAGGCCGCTTCAATTCCACTGCTTGTGAAGTCGCGCGGCGCTGAGATCGGCGCCCGCACCAAATTCATCGAGGGGCTCGATTCCAGCCTTAGCCTTTTTTGGCTCAATCTCGAATCAGAAAACCAGTTCGTCGGCGACAGCGGCACGACCATCTTCGGTCGCCCCAGTCGCAGATATGGGCTTGAATTTGCCAACCAATACAGCCCCAATTCCTGGATCAGATTTGACGGCGATGTCGCGCTCGTTCATGCGCGCTACCGGGGCGTAGACGTTCCGAAGACTGTGGCGTGGCTCGATCTCATCGCGCCTGACGCCTTGCCTTATGGGACATTCCTCGGCAATGCGCCGGGCAACTATCTGTCGAACGCCATAGCGGTGACGGCGATGGGCGGATTGGAGCTGGGCGAGGCGACGGGTTGGTTCGGCGCGCTGAAATATCGTTACTTCGGCTCCAGGGCTCTCACCGAGGACGGATATTTTAAGTCCCCGGCGACCGGCACGTTGAACGCGCGACTGGGCTATCGATGGGCGGATGGCTGGCGGCTGCAGTTCGACGCCTTCAACGTTTTCAACTCTCGCTCCGACCAGATCACATTTGCCTATGGCTCGCTCCTGCCGAGCGATCCGCTTTACCTGCAGTGCGCCGCTGGCGTCGCTCCCTCCCGAGTCTGCGGCGTCGGCGTCATGGATCGCCATTTCAAGCCACTCGAGCCTGCAGCCGTGCGCGTGACGCTGGCTGGCCCTCTAAGCTTTGATCAACCGATCACCAGGTTTCCTGATTTTGCGGAACCTTTCTCGTGGCTGCCGAACTGACCGCGTCGGCTTGTGAGTGTCAATGGCCACTTTGGGTCGATGCCGTTGAAAAACTCGTTGGAGTGATTGCCATGGCTGCCCTTCGCGTCCTCTAGAGGCAGTGTTTTCGAGTTTATTGGGTGGTTCTCCGCGGACGGCGGCTCAGGCGGCCATGGCTTGATGCAGTCGGGCCATGCGCCTGAGATTCTGGCCGATTGCGGCGAGGTGGAACTCGTAGTCGCGGCTAACTGCCGAGCGTGGTCGCGCGCTTCTTCGTCGACACTGCGCAGAACCTTGCGGCATTGCATGTTCGGGCAGCACCGCGGCTTCAGCTCACATACGTGGCAATCCTTTTGCGAGGCGCGGTACTTGCGGATGCCGTTGTGAACGCTGTCGGTTCGCGCGATCTTGTAGTTGCGTCGGAATTGTTTCAGCAATCTGCCAGCCTGACACTTGTACTCGTCCTTCCCCGCATCGAAGACGAAGTCCAATCTGTTGAACGTGCCGTCTGTCCGGTCATCCTTGTCCCACACTGGAATGTGCGGCTCGATCTTTTGGCCGACCAACCAACGCTCCTCAGGTCGCGATAACCATAACACAACTTGCTACGTTTAGTTCAAGACCTCGACTCCGCGCAAAGATCAAAACCTTTTGCATAAGAACAAACTTGCCGATTCACGACGGTGTTTTGCTTACCAAGTATGGTTGCAGAAGTCGGACGGTTTTTGCGTAATTGAGCAGCGCGCTCCGAGGGACCGCTCAGGGTCGCGAGCAGAACATCGAATTTCACTGGCGCCTACCTCCTTGAGGCGAAGCGTATGCACTCGGCATCGTTCGCGCCAACAGAGATCCCGTGAACCGCAATCTCCATCATTTCCTTCCCCGGTTTTTGCACGCTAGAGCCCTACGCTCCTAACAGGCTTGTTGCATCCGGTCGGCGTCGGCCTTTCTTAATCGACCCCGGTTTCGAACCGCCAGCGCGCGATTCGACGAGCACCGGGGACGCAATTGCCAACTCACTCCGACAATGCGCAAGCGCTATCACGCAGCGCGCGGATGCTGCGCACGGCGCTGGGCGGGGAGATCGCGGCGTGGCTCGATGACCAAGGCGTCGTCGAAATCATGCTCAATCCCGACGGGCGGTTCTGGCTCGATCGCTTGACGAGCGGGCTCGAGGACGCGGGCGCGCGTCTTACGGTCGAGGATGGCGAACGCATCATCCGTCTCGTCGCGCATCATGTCGGCGCTGAGACTCACGAAGGCGCGCCGCGCGTTTCGGCGGAGCTTCCGGAAACAGGCGAGCGTTTCGAAGGCGTGTTGCCGCCGATCGTTTACGCCCCAGCCTTTTCGATTCGCAAACCTGCTGTCGCGGTATTCTCACTCGACGATTATGTCGCGGCGGGCGTCATGTCTAAACATCAAGCCGCGATCCTGCGGGCGGCCGTTGCTGAGCGCAAGAACATCCTCGTCGGCGGCGGCACGTCCACCGGCAAGACGACGCTCGCCAATGCGTTGCTTGCAGAAGTCGCCAAATCGAACGATCGCGTCGTCCTGATCGAAGACACGCGCGAACTGCAATGCGCCGCGCCGAATCTCGTTGCGTTGCGGACCAAAGACGGCGTCGCATCCCTCTCCGAGCTTGTGCGTTCGTCACTGCGTCTGCGGCCCGATCGTATTCCGATTGGCGAAGTGCGCGGCAGCGAAGCGCTCGATTTGCTCAAAGCCTGGGGCACGGGTCATCCCGGCGGCGTCGGCACCATTCACGCGGGGTCTGCGCTTGGCGCGTTGCGCCGCCTCGAACAGCTCATCCAGGAAGCCGTCGTCACCGTCCCTCGCGCGCTGATCGCCGAGACGATCCAGATCGTCGCCGTGCTCGCCGGCCGTGGTTCCGAACGCAGGCTGATCGAGCTCGCCGCCGTCACAGGCCCCAGCGAACACGGCGATTACGCGCGCGTCGATCTTACCCGCATCAGCTTCGGAGAAGAGCATGAACAGATTTAACAGAGGCGCGACATTTAGCGCGCGCGTTGGAGTTGCGGTTTTCGGACTTGGCATTGCAGTCGTTTCGTCGCCCGCGCTCGCCGCCGGCTCCAACATGCCCTGGGAGCAGCCGCTCCAGCAGATCCTGCAATCGATCGAAGGACCGGTCGCCAAGATCATCGCGGTGATCATCATCATCACGACTGGCCTGACGCTCGCCTTTGGCGACAGTTCGGGCGGCTTCCGGCGCCTTGTGCAGATCGTCTTCGGGCTTTCGATCGCTTTCGCCGCGTCGAGCTTCTTTCTCTCCTTTTTCTCCTTCGGCGGCGGAGCGCTGATCTGATGGAGATTTCGATCTCGTCGGATGCGTCCGTCCCGGGCTTTCGCCTGCCCGTGCGCCGATCCTTGACCGAGCCAATCTTTCTCGGCGGCGCGCCGCGTTCGATCGCGATCTTGAACGGGACGCTCGCCGCGGCGCTCGGCCAATGGCGTCAGTTCGGATGCGTCGATAATTGCGGTCTGCCACAGCCGGTTGAGTGGACATGACCAGACGATAACGAGTTGAGGCAAGCCGCCTGACCCCCAACTTTTTTCCGGTCTCGGCCAAGATGGCTCCTGACAGCGACGGTATAGATGTGCCAGCTCTGCTCGCGCATGAGATCAACGCTCGAAAACCTGTGGAACGCGTGCTCTCTAGAGTCTCGCGCTTGACTTTATCCTATCGAGGGGGATAGGACATGGCCATGCATAAGAGTGACCCTATTCACGAGACTCATCCTGCGATCGCGAAGCGGCTGAGACGCGCAGAGGGCCATCTGAAGAGCATCATCGTCATGATCGAAGGCGGGCGCCCATGTCTTGAAATCGCGCAGCAGCTTCATGCTGTCGAAAAGGCAGTCTGTCAGGCCAAGAAGACGCTGGTCCGAGACCATCTGGACCATTGTCTCGAAGATGTCGTCGGACCTCTGCCGCGTGAGCAGCGGCGTTCAATCGACGAATTCAAAGAAATAACAAAGTACCTTTGAGGCCTGTGCTGCCAAAGATCACGCCGGAAGGGGAATTCGTCTTCATCTATCCGATAATACCAAGGCTAAGGTTAGAAACGCCGGCGTGGCGGCTGGCGCTCCTGACTCGGCCGATAGCATCTTGCCCGCCGGGCGGTGACAACGACCCGAGTTGAGACTGGGTGCTGAGGAAGATGAGCGACGGCGAACGTTCAAGCTTCGGGGTCCCCGGAGCGGACCAAGGGAGGGGTGGCGGTACGGAAAGTCGATATCGCCCCCCAGGCCGGACAGCGCCCAACAGCGCCAGAGCGCGGCAACAAAGCTAGAAACATGCTCCGGAAGCTCACCCCACTTGTCGCCGTAGCCTTTGGCGTGGTCATAGCGTTACGGTTTCCCCAGATTTCGGTCACCGTCCGATCCATATTTTCAGACGTCGCGAGCACCCATGCGCCCGAGGAGCAAGTTCCGGAAGCTGCCCCCGACGGGCTCGTCAAACTCACGGCTGAACAGATCGGGGCCGCCAATATCGAAATGGGTTCTGCCGGCCCGGGGACGCTCGCGCGCCGTATCACAGTGCCCGCTGCGGTTAGGCCGGATCCCGATCGCGTTGGGCATGTTGCGGCCAAGGTGGCCGGAACTGTCGCCGAATTGCGTAAAAAGCTAGGCGATCGAGTTGACCTTAACGAGGTCATCGCCATCGTTGATTCGCGCGAGGTTGCAGACGCAAAGAGCGCTTATCTCGCGGCCGCGGTCCAATACGATCTTCAAAACCAGCTCTTCCAGCGCGAAAAGGGGCTGTTCGAAAAGAAGATCACCGCGGAGCAACTCTTCCTCAAGGCCAAGACGAGCCGCGCCCAAGCCAGGCTCGCTCTCGATCTCGCGCGCCAGAAGCTTGCAACCCTCGATCTCTCCGACCAGGAGATCGCCAATCTTGCATCGCAGCCGATTGCCGGTCTGCAGCGCAAGGAGATCCGGGCGCCACTCGCCGGCCGCATAATCGAACGGCTTGTCAACTTGGGCCAGCCAGTGGGCGGCGAGGGTCAGGCGAAAGAGCTTTACGTTATCTCCGATCTCTCGGTTGTGGAGGCGGATCTCGCGGTGCCAGCGAAATATCTCGCTGCTGTGCGCGAAGGTCAGCCCGTTAGTTTGACGACAGCGACCAGTCGCGTCTTCGAGGGGAAGGTCGCGGTCGTCGATGCGATGATCACCCAAGAAACACGCTCTGGCCGCGTGATTGCGCGGTTCGAAAACCGCGATTTGGAATTGCGCCCCGGAAGCCTGTTCAACGCGCGCATCGCTCTCGCGGAAACGCGCGTTAAGGTCAGAGTTCCTCGCACTGCTGTTCAAACGGTCGGCGGCGAACCAGCGGTGTTCGTGCGTACGGATGACGGCTTCATTAAGCGCAAGGTGGAAACGGGAGCAGCCGACCACAAGTTTGTCGAGATTCTCGCGGGCCTCGCCCCCGGCGAGCAAATCGCGACAACAAACGCCTTCATCCTGAAAGCCGAGCTGGGGAAGAAGGATTTCGATCCCGGTCTCTAAACGGCCTGTCCCGTCGTTGGCGTCCTGAGATCGTCGGACCGATAAGGCTCGATCATGATCAAGAAAGTCATCACATTTTCTGCTCACCAGCGGTGGCTAGTCGCCTTGTTGACGCTGCTTGCCTGCGCGTTCGGTGCGTGGTCGCTGATGCGATTGCCGATCGACGCCGTTCCCGACGTCACCAACATTCAAGTTCAGATCAACGCTCTCGCTCCAGCCCTCACGGCGAACGAAATCGAGAAGCAGGTAACCTTCCCCATCGAAACAGTGGTCGCCGGCATACCCGGCCTCGAAAACACCCGCTCGCTGTCTCGCAACGGTTTCGCTCAAGTGACGGCGGTTTTTACGGACAACGTCGACATTTATTTCGCGCGTCAGCAGCTCAATGAGCGTCTCGCGGAAACCAAGGGAAACTTGCCGCCCGGCGTGGAAGTGCGTATGGGGCCGATCGCCACAGGCCTCAGCGAAATCTACATGTGGGCCATTCGCTATGGCGCGCCGAGCGCAGCGCGACCGCCTATCGACGACGAACCGGGTTGGCAAAAGGATGGCAGTTATTTGACGCCGGAGGGCGAACTACTACGTAGCGACCTCGAGAAGGCCGCTTATTTGCGCACCGTTCAGGATTGGATCATTCGACCGCAGCTTAGAAGCGTGCAAGGCGTGGCGGGCGTCGATTCCATCGGCGGTTATGTTAAGCAATTCCAAGTGCAGCCCGACCCCGCGAAACTCCTCGCGCTCGGCTTGTCCTTCGCCGATGTCGCCGCCGCGCTCGAACGCAACAATGTTTCCCGCGGCGCAGGCTATGTCGAACGCGGCGGCGAGGGTCTGGTGGTTCGAAGCCGCGGGCGCCTGGAAAATATTGACGACATATTGAACGTCGTCGCGTCGACGCGCAACGGAACCCCCGTTCGAATAAGAGACTTCGCCGAGGTCGGGATCGGACGCGAGTTGCGCACCGGCAGCGCCAGCATGAGCGGCAAAGAGCTGGTCATCGGCACGACCTTCATGTTGATCGGCGGCAACAGCCGCACCGTTTCGGCGGCGGTCGACGCCAAGATGCGCGAGATCAAAAAATCGCTTCCGCCGAGCGTCGAGGTCGAGACGATCCTCAACCGCACGACCCTGGTCGACGCGACGATCAAGACGGTCGCCACGAATCTGACTGAAGGCGCCTTGTTGGTCATTCTGGTGCTCTTCGCTCTGCTCGGCAATTTCCGCGCTGCGCTAATCACGGCAATGGTCATTCCGATCGTCATGTTGTTGCTTGCGACCGGTATGATCGCAAGCAACATCAGCGCCAATCTCATGAGCCTCGGCGCGCTCGATTTCGGCCTGATCGTCGACGGCGCCGTCATCATTACCGAAAACAGCCTGCGCCATCTTGCAGAGAGACAGCGCCAGCTTCGACGTGAACTGACACTCAATGAGCGTCTCGATACGATCATCGAATCCGCGGTCGAGATGAGACGGCCCACCGTTTACGGGCTAGGCATTATTATTCTTGTTTATGTGCCAATGCTGACCTTCACCGGCGTAGAAGGGAAGATGTTCCACCCTATGGCGATGACGGTTATCATCGCGCTGGCCGCGGAGTTTATTCTTTCACTGACTTTCATTCCGGCGGCAATCGCTATCGCAATTTCGGGTCCCGTGCGGGAAACCGAAAATGGGATCATCATAGCGATGAAGCGCTTTTATCGGCCTTTGCTCAAATGGGCCATGGATGCGCCCGTTAGAACAATCGGCGTTGGCGCCGGCGCGTTTTTTATTGCTGGTTTCTTGTTTATGGGTCTGGGCCAAGAGTTCATTCCGACGCTCGATGAGACGAACATTCTCATGCAAGCCAATCGTATTCCGAGCACGTCCTTGACCCAGGCGCAAGTCATGCAATTTGAAGTGGAGAAGACAATTAGCGCGATCCCCGAGGTCGATTATGTTTTTTCCAAGATTGGTACGTCCGACGTCGCGACCGACCCTATGGCGCCTAATCTGGCAGATACGTTCATCATGCTAAAACCTCGCCACGAATGGGCCGATCCACGCAAGCCAAAGGAAGAGATTATCAGCGCCATCACCGAGCGGATGGACCAACTTCCCGGAAACGTTTTCGATTTCAGCCAACCGATCCAAATTCGGTTCAACGAATTGCTCGCGGGCGCGCGCGGCGACATCGCCGTCAAGGTGTTCGGCGAGGATTTCAATCAAATGTTGAAAGAGGCCAATCAGATCGCCGCCATCTTGCGCAGCGTCGACGGCGCGGCGGACGTGAAAGTAGAGCGGATTTCCGGTCTGCCGTTTCTCGAGATCAAAGTCGACAAGGCCGAAATCGCGCGTTTAGGCCTCAGCATGAGCGACGTGCAGGATGTGATCGGCGCCGCCATCGGCGGGCGGCGGGCGGGCCTTGTGTTTGAGGGCGATCGCCGGTTCCCCATTTTTATTCGGCTTGGCGAAAATTTGCGCGAAGACCCGGAAGCGCTCGAAACCCTTCCAGTGTCGCTGCCTACAAACGAAGCCACGCGGGCCCCGGTGATTCAGCTCCAGCGAGTGGCCAGCTTTTCCACCGTCGAGGGACAAAACCAGATTTCCCGCGAGAACGGCAAGCGCCGCGTTGTGGTCACCGCCAATGTCCGCGGGCGCGACATCGGCTCCGTGGTGACGGAGGCTCAGGCCAAGGTCGCCGCGAAGGTTGCGCTCCCAGCGGGCTATTGGATCAACTGGGGCGGCCAGTTCGAGAATCTCTTGGCCGCGCGCGCGCGGTTGATGCTCGTCGTTCCGGTATGTTTTTTCATGATCCTTCTTTTGCTGTATTCGGCGCTGGGCAGCGTCCGTGACGCGGCTCTGGTGTTTACCGCAGTGCCCTTGGGCTTGTCCGGCGGCGTCGCGGCTCTGTGGGTTCGCGACATGCCGATGTCGGTGTCGGCTGCAGTGGGCTTCATCGCGCTTTCGGGCGTCGCCGTCCTGAACGGCCTCGTCATGCGTACATATATCGGCCAGCTCATGGAAAGAGGCCAAGCTGCGCGCGAAGCGATTTTCGAGGGAGCGATGACCCGGCTGCGGCCAGTGGCGATGACCGCGCTCGTTGCGTCGCTTGGCTTCGTTCCGATGGCGCTCGCGACCGGAACGGGCGCCGAGGTTCAGAGGCCGCTCGCGACCGTCGTAATCGGCGGCCTGATCAGCGCCACGCTTCTTACCCTTGTTGTCTTGCCAGCGCTTTACACCTTCTTCGAAGGAAGGAAGAGAGGCTCAGACCCGCATTTGCGCCGAGAGACTTATAGCGCTGGAAGGGCGGACGCATGAGTGCGGTGACGCGACTGCGCCCGGTCGCCATGACGGCGCTGGTCGCGTCGCTCGGCTTCTTGCCAATGGCGCTCGCGACGGGCACGGGCGCCGAAGTGCAAAAACTCCTTGCGACAGTTGTTATCGGCGGCCTGATCAGCGCGACGCTTCTCACGCTGGTTGTGTTGCCGGCCCTGTATGCGTTCTTTTGTCGTTCGCCGGAATCGACTTCCCAGCAATCCAGCGGGGGCTGACCGGTGAATATGCGCGGCGTCGCATCGGTCATGATATGCCTCTTCGCGGGCGGCGCGGCGCAGGCCGAAACGCTGACGGGCGCGATGTGCCGCGCCTATAACGCCAATCCGCAGCTCAACGCCAGCAGAGCGGAGTTGCGCGCGATCGACGAAAGAGTGCCGCAGGCGCAGGCGGGCATGAGGCCGCGCGTTACGGGCGACGCCTATCTCGGCGTGCAGCGCAATCGCCTGGTCACGAAGCAGCGCGACGT
>Ga0233425_10001357_pt1 | contig 55788 bp, 58 predicted proteins | sample Watercolumn_Towu_2_FD_181712 | JGI IMG/M metagenome (GOLD analysis project Ga0233425, IMG submission 181712) | Freshwater microbial communities from Lake Towuti, South Sulawesi, Indonesia - Watercolumn_Towuti2014_140_MG | ecosystem: Environmental > Aquatic > Freshwater > Lake | place... | reverse complement strand
GCCAGCCCTGTCCATCGGAAATGCGCCCGCAATAGAGGGGGTCGGGCAGAGTGGTCAGGTTGTAGCCCTTGGGCTTCGGCACGGCCCCCTCCAGCGTGACCCGCCCGGTCACCGTCCCCCCGTCGGTCACCGTGACTTCCTCATAGGCCCAGACGGGCGCGCTGGTTGTGGTCATGATCGCAATGATGACGGCAATGAGATATCGCATGGCTTGTCCTCTTCTGATGAAGGGAGATTCACACCGACGTCCGCGCACTCACGAGGAGCGCGATCGTTTCTGACGGTGCACCGCATCCACAATGCGCTGAATCGTCTCGGCGGTCAAATCCCGGATGGTCACGTGCGCCTCATCATCTCCGCTGAACGTGCACAGGGCGATGGTGAAACAGTCGGTTCCGCCTCGGATGATCTTGAGCGCAATGTTGGATTGGTGACAGTGTACACCGACGAACAGGCACGCGTCGATCTTGTTTTTCCAGATCGTCAGATTCGGATGATTCGGATTGATCTCCCGTTCCGGAATAATCTTGGGATATTTCGGACGATAATCGGCCACCGGAATGACGTTTTCCGGTACCGCCTCCGCCAAGGCTTTCACGACCTTGGCTTCGCGCGAGGCTTGTTCATTCCAGGCCCAGAGCACCAGCGGACCCGGAAAGATCGTCGGGTGCTTGGCCTGCAGCAGACGCCGGGCCGCCTCCGGCCATGGCCGCGCTTGCGTCAATCGCGACGAACCGTCATGAATGGGCAGGACGGTTTCGTCTCGGGCGCAAGGGTGCGCGATCCGACGCGACGACGAGCGGTCCGGATTCCCTCAGTCCGTTAAGGAGCGGCCCCTTCTGCCGGCGCGCTTCTTCTTGTTTCAAACGACATCACCAGTACTTTCCGTGAGGGGTTGGCTACCATGCGCCTCCGGAAAGCAACGTCACTCGTAACCGGCAGGGAAGACCAACCGACAAACGGGAAGGAGCGGACCCATGGGCAAAGGCGAAAACAGGCGGAAAGAAACGAAGAAGAAACCGGCCAAAACGATGGCGGAAAAACCGGCTGAGAAGCGGAGCAAAGGCAAAGCCTGGGATCGTTGAAGACAGAGCACCCGGCACTCCCCGCCACTGACAGCCGGCCGGCAAGGTGCCGACGTTGATCGAGCCCAGGCAGGGTGTTATAGTCCGCCGCGATGGGCGTGGAAACTTCGACAAAGGCGCTGGTGATCGCGATGACCGGGGACGCGCCGGCGGCGGTCTATACGATCAACCGGCTCGCACCGGAGTGCCTCTGCTTTTTCGTACCTGAGTCGGCGAAGGCGCTGGTGGAGTCGGCCGTCCAGCCGCACATCGCCCGGATGCCGCGCAAGTGGGACTGGGTCGTGACGCCAGACCCCCATCGGTTCATGGCCTGCTATCAGGCGCTGGCCCGCACCTTGCCGGACCTCCTGCGGACCTGGGAGATTCAAACAGGGGAGCTGGTCCTGGACTTGACCGGCGCCACGCCGGCCATGGCTGCGGCCGCGACCCTCGCTGCCATCGGCTCCACCTCGCGCATCGTGGCGCTGGGACCCCCGGAGGCAGCCCAGCCGGCCGAGGGTGAAGCCGTGATGCTGGACGGCCGGGCGCGGGTCTGGCAGCAGGGCAATCCCTGGGACGAGGCGGCGGCCCAGTCGGGCCGTGAAGGCGCGGAGCTCTTCAACCGGGGCTTCTTCGGGCCGGCTGCTTCGCTCTTTCATCAGATCGAAGCCCGTGTCAGCGGCGGGCAGAAACCTCTCTGCCATGCCCTGGCCGATCTGGCGGAAGGTTACGGCCTGTGGGAACGGTTCCACTACCGCCAGGCCTGGGACAAGTTGAAGATTTCCCTCAAGGCCCTGGATATGGCTCTGGTCTGGGGCGGACCCTCGAGCCTCAAGGCCGTCCTCCCGTTGGTCAAACAGAATGCCGGCTTTCTGGAGAAGCTGGTTCTGGACCCGCAGGAGTTCAAGGAAGCGGTGGCCTACGATCTGCTGGCCCATGCGCGGCGGCGGGTGGACGTGGACCGTCATCCGGAAGCCGCGACCGTCGCCCTGCTGCGCTCGCTGGAAGCCTTCGCGCAACTGCGCCTCTTCAAACAGTACAAGATCAAGACCTGGGACGTGCAGCCGGAGCAGTTGCCCGAGGCGCTGCGCGAGCCCTGCCGGACCTGCTTCCTCAGCGACCTCGACGGCAAATACAAACTGTCGCTGCACGATCAGTTCCGGGCGCTAGCCGGCCTGGGCGATCCGATGGGCCAGACCTATTTGGCCCAGTGGCCTAAGATGAAGCCTCTGTTGGACGCCGCCCATCAGTCCGTCCTGGGACACGGCTTCGAGCCGGTGAAACCCGAACGGTTCCAGCAGCTCCACGAGATCGTCATCAAGCTCACGGGTGTCGGCGACACGTCGCTGCCGAAGTTCCCGGTCTTAAGCCTGTAAGAGCATATGGCCTATGGCATATAGCGTATGGGCCGGATGAAGAGATGAGAGACAGAGCTGCCAGCGTCCGGCACATAGCAGGAGAGATCCAACGTGTCCTTCAGGTTTGAAGGTCTGGATATTTGGCAGATGGCAAAGGAATACGCAACGAAAGTCTATGCGGCGACCGCCAAATTTCCACGTCATGAGGACTATGGACTTCGGTCGAAGATGAATAGGGCAGTGAATTCCATCAGCTTAAATATTGCAGAGGGTTCGGCAAAGGGCACCGACAAGGCGTTTGCCTACCATCTAGAAATTGCCGTCGGTTCGACTTTCGAGGTGGTGGCAGCCTCGGTTGTTGCCATGCAACAAGCCTACATATCGGCGGAAGAACATAAGGCTCTCTATGACGAAGGACAGCGATTTGCAAAGAGCATCAATGCATTCCGCAGCACATTGAATTCCGAGTCTTGAGCTATAGGCCATGAGCCATACGCCATACGCTCCCATGGAAGTTCGCATCTACTACGAGGACACGGACTGCGGCGGGGTGGTGTACTATGCGAACTACCTCAAGTATTTCGAGCGGGCCCGCACGGATTATCTGGAGCGGTGCGGCTTGTCGGTGGCGCAGCTCATGCAGGAGGGGACCGTCTTCATGGTGGTGCGGGCGGAGGCCGATTACCGCTCGCCGGCCCGGTACGGGGAGACGCTGCACATCGAGACGACGCTGGACGCCAGCAAAAACGCCTCCTTCACCTTCGCCCATGTGATTCGCGAGAAACAGAGCGGCCGCCTCGTCGTCGAAGGCTCCGCGACGCTAGTGCCGACGGGGCCGAATGGCAAACTCAAGCGACTGGCGGCCGAACTGAAGGCAGCCTTGCTGGCGCCGCCGAAAGGAGAATCCTGATGCCTGAAAAATTCGGGACCTGGCTGGCGGTGACGGCGGTGGCCATCGGCTTCATCGTGCTGGCCTGGCTGCTGTTCGCGGACAACCCGAAGGACAAGAAGAAACCGGACGGCAAGAAGAAGTAGGCGCCACAGCCCGATCGTGGGACCGGCTCTGGGCCGTGCGAGCCGGTTTGACCATCGCAGAACAGCTCCTGTCGATCCCGCCCCTCGCGCTCCGTCTGTCCCTCAACAGACTGCATCAAGGCCGAAGTCGCCGTCCACACCTGACTTCGCCTAGGGGTGTGGCCAGGTGGTGCCGATGATGTACGCGGCCAGGGCCACCATGGTGATGGCGCTCAGCGCGATGTGCGCGGCGAAGGCCCACCAGAATCCATGGGTCGGTTGCGGCAAATCCGCCGGGACGTCGAGTTCGGGCGCCGCGCATAACTCGTGCAACTTCTTGATGTAGAGATCCTTCATTCTTCGGATGAATCGCAGCCGTTCCTGCGTCCGAAGATTGTGGTAGAGCGCGATCGCGAACAGCGAGAACGTCAGGAGCAGGGCCGAGAGGCCGAGTAAATGATTGTGGGGGTACTTATCGTCCAACTGGAAGTACGCGATGCCGATGACGGCGTAGCCCGTGAAGACTTCCAGCGAGTTCCGCGATTCTATTTCACGAAGCCCGTGGAAATTGCGTTCAAATTCCTCCGCGCGAAATTGGTACAGCTCCTTCGCGTCCATGCGCGCTCCTTCCGGTGCCGTGGGCCGCTCTGTCATGGACGGACCACGATCCGAATCCTTCATGCCCAGGCTACGTAACTATCTGCTGCCGGGAAAGTCTTGTCAAGCGCGGGTCGTGGGGGAGAAAAGCCGAGAGCGGATAGGGGAACGGTTACGCGCGTGACCGAAGAGCCTGCCGAACCGTCTCGACCAACTCTTCCTCCGAGAACGGCTTGGCGAGAAACGAGACGCCGAAACCGGCCTCGGAAACAAGGTCGGCTGCAAACCCCGTCATGAAGAGCACTTTGATCTGGGGGTGGCGAGCCGTCACGCGAGCGACCAATTCGGCTCCGTTTAACCCCGGCATCCTGAAATCGGTGAGCAGGAGGTGGATCGTGCCGGGCGGTTGTTCGCACAGCGACAGAGCCTCGGCGGCACTTGACGCCTCCGCCACGCCGTATCCGTTTCTGGTCAGCAACAGCCGAACGAATCTTCGAATCGCCGGCTCATCGTCGACGATGAGGATCGTCGGCGGCTCTGTCGGGAGGCTGGGCGCGGTGGCCGTGAGCGAGTGCGTGTCTTCCAGACCGGTCATGATGGTATTCCCTTCGGCGCAACGGTAGACGAAATTATACACCGACGCGCTGGGTTTTGCTCTTCACCATCCTTGGCGAAGAGCCGATGGCGTGGAGAAAATCCAAGAGCCGATGGCTTATGGCCGATAGCAGGACTCAATAGAAGCGTATGGCTGGTAGCAAATCCATGATCGGCCTCAGCCATCTCGCTATCGGTTTCCCGGCTTGGCGTACCCTTCGGTTTTGAGCACCTCCGCCACGTTGCGGCCGTCGACGTACACGTCAGCGAGCGTCCGCCCATAGGGGTCCAACACATCGGTGACCATCGTGACGGTTCCTTCGTGGAGGAGCGAGTCCAGCCGTTGCGTGGCCTCGAACCCCCCGGACTGATCCTTCTCGGGCGTATCGATCGCCCGAAGCCTGATGCGATCGGCGCCGTAGGCGAAGGTATCGCCGTCGATCACGCGAATCTTCCAGGAGTCCAGCGTGATCGAGTGAGCGGGAGGCATGCGGAGCGGCATCCGGATCGCAGGCATCCGCCGTGGCAGCAGGTGTTCTTGGGCGAGCGGTTTGCGGGCCAGGTGCCGGAGTGCCCGCCGACTATAGATCTGCGGCAGACGCACCGTGGCTGAACCAGAGGGACGGTGCGCCTTCGGTCTTGTCGATGCAGGAGGTTGAGGCTTCGTGTCGTGGCGATGAGCCTGGCTGCCTGAAGCGACGCCGTCCGGCAACAGGATTCCCACGAGAAGAACGAGTACGGCGAGCCCATGGAAGCGGATCATAAGGAACCTCCTTCCTGCAAAAGCCGATTGCATGGGAAGAACTGCAAGACTCGTGCGCGAAGGAATGGGGGAGGGGGCGGGAGCAGAGACGGGGAAAATCAGGAAGAAAAAAGAAGAAGCCCGCTCCTGTGGTGAAGATTGCTTGCCAGCGAGGTGGGTGAGTCCGACCGACCGCACAACCTACTGTCTGCGGTCTCGCGTCTTCCTGTTGATGGGCCGAAGCCTCAATCGGTCGTGCCTACTGGCACCGAGCAGAAGATGCGTTGGTTCGGTTATGGACTCTTCTCGCTGACGCCGAACCCTCGGGTGTGCTCACAGGAGCGGGCTCCCCTTGTCCGGTGGCGTCATAAGATCCTTCAATCACCCCCCCTCGATAAACATTGTGAAGACAGCCTTCACGCCACATACTCTGCGCCCGATTCTCATGTCTGTCAAGACGCGATTTACGCTCAAGGGAACGCATAATCCGTGCCATGGGACCGGTCGGTTGACAAGGGTAAAAACCGCATGGTGAAATGGCCGACGCAATACGTCACGACCGTATCGTCATATTGTAAAAAGTGAAAAGATAAAGGGGGCTTACACATGGATATGTTTGGAAAAGTGGGCTTGGTCGAGATTCCGGTCCTGATCGCGCCGGACCAGAAGGCCTGGTTGGATCAGATGATCAAGGAAGGCAAGATTGCGGTTCCGCCCGGGGGTACATTGGAGAAAGGCTCCTTGATCTCGATGTTCATCCGAATGCTGCTCCACAATGCCATGGAAGAGCAGAGGCGGCAGGCGGCGCTGGACGCAGAGGATGAAGACGACGAGTAGATCGCCGAAACGTCTGCCGGCGTATCCGCTTGGATAGACGACGTATCGCGGCAGATAACGCTGCCGGCCGTCAGCTCTCAGCAAGAAGCTGAAGGCTGAGAGCTGAGAACTGAAAGCTCCCCACCTATAGATTCTTGAACGCGGCTCTGGCGGCGAGGATGGTCTTTTCGATGTCGGCCGGCGTATGAGCCGTCGAGAGGAAGGCCGCCTCGAATTGGGACGGAGCAAAGTAGCAACCCCTCTCCAGCATCCGGTTGAAGAACTTGGCGTAGCGCTGCGTATCCGACTGCTTGGCTGAGGCCCAGTCCACCACCGGGCCCTTCGTGAAGAACCCGCACAGCATCGAGCCGACCCTCGTCTGGGTCAGTGCAACCCCGGCCTTCTTGGCCGCCGCGCCGATCCCCTCCGCCAGTTCCGCCGCCTGCCGGTCCAGCTTCTTGTAGAGGCCCGGCGCCTTCAACCGCTTCAGCGTTTCGATCCCCGCCGTGACCGCGAGCGGATTGCCCGAGAGGGTGCCGGCTTGATAGACCGGCCCGGCCGGGGCGATCCATTGCATGATCTCCTGCCGGCCCCCGTAGGCGCCCACCGGCAGGCCGCTGCCGATGATTTTGCCCAGACAGGTCAGGTCCGGCCTGATGCCATAGAGCCCCTGCGCGCCTCCGTAGCCGACCCGGAAGCCGGTGATCACTTCGTCGAAAATCAACAACATCCCGTGGGCCCGCGTCAATTCCCGCAAGGCTTGCAGGAACTCACGACTGGGGGGAATCACGCCCATGTTGCCCGCGACCGGCTCCACGATCACACAGGCCAGCTTGTGTCCATGGGCTTTGATGAGGCGCTGCACGCCCGCGATGTCGTTGTAGGAAGCAGTGAGGGTGTGGCGCGTGAAGTCCGCCGGGACTCCCGGGCAATCGGGAATGCCGAGCGTGGCCAGTCCCGAGCCGGCCTTGGCCAGCAGATAGTCGCTGTGCCCGTGGTAGCAGCCCTCGAATTTGAGGATGCCGTCGCGCTTGGTGTAGCCGCGGGCCAGACGGATCGCGCTCATGACCGCTTCCGTCCCGGAGCTGACGAGGCGGACTTGCTCCATGGAGGGCAGGGCCTGGCCGATCATCTTGGCCAGCGTCACTTCCAATTCGGTCGGGGCCCCGTAGCTGGTCCCGTTGGCGGCGGCGCGCGTGATCGCGGCGATGATGGGCGCCGGCGCATGGCCCAGGATCATCGGCCCCCAGGACAGGACATAGTCGATGAAGCTGTTCCCGTCCACGTCATAGAGGTGGGAGCCCTTGGCGCGCTTGATGAACAAAGGCCGGCCGCCCACGGACCGGAAAGCGCGGACGGGGCTGTTCACCCCGCCGGGGATGTACTTTTGGGCTTCGGCGAAGAGCTGTTTCGATTTCGTAGTCTTCATAGTCTTCACGGGTCCGGCAAGCCTCCTCAGCAGGATGTTGAAAACGTCCGCCAGCGTCGTTCTCGTATCATGTTCCGAGAGTTGTCAGTTATCAGTATTCAGTTCTCAGTTTCCGGAACTGACGACTGAACACTGACAACCGAGAACGACAGCCCCTCGCTGCGGCCTCGCTGGACGGCATTTTTGACCATCCTGTCACAAACTCGGTCGGTTGAAAAATGGCGTGCACCCTAACATGCACCGGCACCGAGGTCAAGAATGGGAACCCCCTTGCTCGCAGGATGCGCTTCGTCTATTCTCACCACAGAACCATGTTGAGGGAGGACGGGACATGGCCGAGAAAGCAGCGCTGGGGAGCATGAGAAAAGAGACCGACAGCATGGGGGCGATCGAGGTCCCGAACGACCGCTATTGGGGGGCCCAGACCGAGCGGTCGCTGCACCATTTCGATATCGGGCACGATGTCATGCCCCGCGAGCTGATCCGGGCCTTCGGCATCCTCAAGCGGGCGGCGGCCGAGGTCAACCGGGACCTGGGCAAACTGCTGGCCGGCAAAGCCACGCTCATGATCGCAGCGGCCGAGGAAGTGATCGCCGGGAAGCTGGACGATCATTTCCCCCTGCGCATCTGGCAGACGGGGAGCGGCACCCAGACCAACATGAACGCGAACGAGGTCATCTCCAACCGGGCCATCGAGCTGGCCGGGGGCAAGATGGGCAGCAAGGACCCGGTCCATCCCAACGACCATGTGAACATGTCCCAATCCTCCAACGACACCTTCCCCACCGCCATGCACATTGCGGCGGCGGAGCAGATCGTCCATCTGCTGATTCCCAAGGTCACGCAGTTGCGTGACGCGCTGGCGGCCAAGGCCAAGGCCTTCGAACGCATCGTCAAGATCGGCCGCACGCACCTGATGGACGCGGTGCCGCTCACGCTGGGACAGGAGTTCTCCGGCTACGTGGCGCAGCTCGACCAGGATCTTGAGCGGCTGCGCGGCTCGTTGCCCCACATGTACGAACTGGCGCTGGGCGGCACGGCGGTCGGCACGGGCCTCAACACCCATCCGGAATTCGCCCGCCGGGGAGCGGAGAAGATTGCCGCTTATACCAAGCTGCCCTTCGTCTCGGCGCCGAACAAATTCGCCGCCCTGGCCGGCCACGATGCCCTGGTCATGGCCAGCGGGACGCTCAAGACCTTAGCTTGCTCCCTGATGAAGATCGCTAACGACATCCGCTGGCTTGGCTCAGGTCCCCGCTGCGGCTTGGCCGAGCTGATCCTGCCGGCCAACGAGCCTGGGTCTTCGATCATGCCAGGCAAGGTGAACCCGACCCAGAGCGAAGCGATGACGATGGTCTGCGTGCAGGTGATCGGGAACGATACGGCCATCTCCATGGCTGGCAGCCAGGGGAATTTCGAGCTGAACGTTTTCAAGCCGGTCATCATCCACAACCTGCTGCACTCGATCCGGCTCCTGGCGGACAGTTGCCGCTCCTTCACGGAGCATTGCGCGGTCGGCCTCGAACCGGATGTGGCGCAGATTCAAAAGAGCGTGACCAATTCCCTGATGCTCGTCACGGCCCTGAATCCCAAGATCGGCTACGACAAGGCGGCGAAGGTCGCCAAGAAGGCCTACGAGGAGCGGACCACGTTGCGCGAGGCCTGCCTGGCCCTGGGCTTCCTCTCCGGCGAGGAGTTCGACGCCCTGGTGAAGCCGGAAAAAATGCTGGGGCCGGAAGTCTAAGAGGAGCCACCCTTCCAGCTGTCCGATCGGACCGACCGCATGCGCAAAGCCAAGATCGTCTGCACCATCGGGCCGGCCAGCGACCAGCCGGCGACGCTCGATCGGCTGATCGAGGCCGGGCTGGATGCGGCGCGGCTGAATTTCTCGCACGGCACGCACGAGTCCCATGCCCGCGCCATCGCTGCGGTGCGCAAGGCGGCGGCCAACCGGGGCCGGGCGGTGGCGATCATCCAGGACTTGCAGGGCCCGCGAATCAGGATCGGGGCCTTGCCGGCGGCCGTTGAGACCAAGGCGGGGCAGGAACTGACCCTGGCGCCTGAGGGAGCCCAGCGGGGCGACGTGAGCGGAGCCCTCCGTCTACCGGTCACCTATCCAGACCTGGCGCGCGACGTGAAGCCCGGCGCGAAGATTCTGATCAACGACGGGCTGATCGAGCTGACGGTCGAGCTGGTGGCCGATGACGAGGTCCGCTGCCGGGTCGTCACCGGCGGCCTCATTACCTCGCACAAGGGCCTGAATTTGCCGGGCACATCGGTCAGCGCGCCGGCCGTGACGGAGAAGGATTGTGAGGACCTCCGGTTCGGCCTCGCCCAGGGGGTGGATTACGTGGCCCTCTCGTTCGTGCGCGGGCCGGAAGACATTGCCGCGGCCAGGTCGGTGATGGCGGAATGCGGAGCCGCCGTGCCCGTCATCGCGAAGATCGAGCGGGCCGAAGCGGTGGAGGCGTTGGAGGCGATTCTGGAGGCGGCCGAAGGGGTCATGATCGCCAGAGGGGATCTCGGGGTGGAGCTGGGACCGGAGGTTGTGCCGGTTCTTCAGAAACGCATCATCCGCGCCGCCAACCGGCGCCGGCGCTTGGTGATCACGGCCACGCAGATGCTGGAATCCATGACCCAGCAGCCGAGGCCGACCAGAGCGGAAGCCTCCGACGTGGCCAATGCGGTGTTCGACGGGACGGATGCCGTGATGCTCTCGGCCGAGACGGCGGCGGGCCGGTATCCGGTCGAATCGGTCCGGGTCATGGACCGGATCGTCCGGACCGCGGAAGAAAATCCCGCTGCGTTCCGTCCGCACGGCGAGGGCCGCGAGGACACCTCGATTCCCGAGGCCCTGTGCGAAGCCGCATTTCAGGCGGCCGAGGCGACCGGCTCCGCCGCCATCGTGGTTTTCAGCGAGTCGGGGACCAGTGCACGCCTCATGTCGAAGCAACGGCCGGCGGCGCCGATCGTGGCCTTCACGCCGTTTGAGCCGGTGCGCCGGCGTATGGCATTGTATTGGGGCGTCCTTCCGCTGTCCATGCAACGGGTCGCCGAATCCGATGTCAGGGTCCGCGAGGTCGAACGGCGGCTCGCGGAGCAGAACATGGCGTCGGCGGGGGCGCGGATCGTCATCCTGGCCGGGACGCTCGTCGGGCAGATCGGTGGCACGAACGTCATGAAAGTCCACGAGGTCGGCCAAGTGGGCGAGGAGCGAAACCCATGATGCCGGTGCGCGGTTTCCTTATCATGTTGGTCCTGTGCCTCGCGGCTCCCGCCGCGGACGGCCTGGCATTCACCGGCGATCTGAAGAAGGACCCGGCGAACGTGGTCAAGGCCTACCTGTCCCTGGACATGAAGGGGGCGCGGCTGGAGTCCATGTCCTGGGAGACGCTCCGGCCCTACATCAATTGGGGCCGGGAACTGTCCTGGGGGATCGTGGTGGTGATCGAGGACTACGAGGTGATCGACGAGATCAGGGCCTGGGAAGTGGTGAGCTTGCTGGATGTGTGGATTCCCGTGAAATACAAGGTGCTTGGCACGATGGAGTGGGACGAGGTCGTCTTTAAGCCGGAGCCGCATGTGGAAGAGGTCCGGTTTCACGTGAAGGCCGTCGGGGACCGCTGGCGGATCATCGAGCCGACCCTGCCGCCGCATGTCGGCCGGAAGCGTCTGATCGGCTACGTGCGGCAGGCGATGATCGAGGAGACCGACGGGGCCAAGGGGGCCAAACTCGCGGAGCTGCTGGACAGCGTGAGGCAGGCGCCATGACGAAGGCCAAGCCGCGAGCGGCCGAGCCGGTGGATCTCTTGATCTTCGACTTGGACGGGACGCTGATCGAATCCAAGTGGGACATCGCCACGGCGGTCAATCTGACGCTGGGCGAGTTGGGCTTGCCGCTCCGCCCGCAGGAAGAAATCTTCGGCTTCGTCGGCGACGGGGTCAAACGGTTGCTCCGGCTCTCCGTCGGAGAGGCCGATCAGGCCAGCTACGAGGAGGCCTTGCGGGTGTTCCGCGGCCATTACCTGGCCCACTGCCTCGACCGGACGCAATTTTACTCCGGCGTCGAGCGGGTCCTGGCCCACTATGCCCACAAGCAGAAGGCGGTCGCCACGAACAAGTCCATCGAATACACCATGAAAATTCTGCAAGGGCTCGGGGCGTATCACTTCACCTACATCGTCGGCGGCGACAACGGCTACGGGCTGAAGCCGGAGCCGGGCATGCTGTTGAAGGTGATGGAAGAGCTGAAGGTCGGCAAGGAGCGGACCGTGCTCATCGGGGACAGCACGAACGACATCAACGGCGGGCATAACGCCGGCATCCGGGTCTGCGCGGTCGGCTACGGGATGGGGAACCGGGAAAAGATGGCCGCCTGCAACCCGGACTGGTTCATCGAACGACCGGAAGACATGATAGGACTTTTCGTATGAGAAACAGGGCAAGGTTGCGGTTCAGGTTGAGGAGCAATGCGCTGGCGGTCTGTGTTCTCTTGAGCCTTAGCCTCAGCTTGCAGGCCCAGGGAGCCGGACTGGCCGAGCGCGTCATCGAGCACAAACTGGCGAACGGCCTCACGGTGCTGATGGTCGAGCGGCACGAAAGCCCGGTCCTTTCCATCAACATGACGTTCGGTGTCGGCGGGATCAACGAACATACCGGCATCACCGGCGTGGCACACCTCTATGAACACATGGCCTTCAAGGGCACCAAGACCCTTGGCACCAAGGACTATGCCAAGGAACGGCCGCTGCTGGAGGAATTGGATCGGCTCAACGGAGAGATCGGATCGCTGCGCGAGCAGCTCCGCGCCGCCGGCCAGCAGGATTCTCCCGCCTTGCAGCACAAGCTGCAGACGTTCAGGGAAGTCCAGGCGGCGGCCGATGCCCTGGTCGTGGGCAATGAGATGCCCTTGCTCTACCAGCGTCATGGAGCGGTGGGGCTGAACGCCTCCACGGGCAAGGATGTCACGCGCTACACCGTCAGCTTGCCGGCCAACCGCCTGCCGCTCTGGGCCGCGATCGAAGCGGACCGGATGGCCAACCCTGTCCTGCGCGAATTTTACAAGGAGCGGGCCGTGGTGATGGAAGAGCGGCGGATGCGGACGGAGGACAGCCCCAACGGCCTGCTCTTCGAGGCCTTCGCCGCCGCGGCGTTCCAGGCCCATCCTTACGGCTTCCCGACGATCGGCTGGGGCTCGGACATCCTGGCCCTCACGCCGGCCGAGACCGAGCGGTTTTTCCGCACCTATTACGGCCCGAACAATGCCGTCGTGGCGATCGCGGGGGACATCAACCCCCAAGAGGTCATCGCGTTGATCGAACGGACCTTCGGCGCCTTGCCCGCGGCTCCGCCGCCGCCTCCCGTGGTGACCGTCGAACCGCCGCAGAAAGGCGAGCGGCGCGTCGAGGTGGAGTTCGAGGCCGAGCCGATTCTGATCATGGGCTATCACAAACCGTCCCTGGGCCACCCGGACGATTTTGTCTTCGACGTGCTGGACTCGGTCCTGTCGGAAGGCGTGACCTCGCGGCTCTACCGGACGCTCGTGCGCGAGAAGCGGATCGCGGTCTCCGTCGGCACCGATTCCGGCTTTCCAGGCCAGCGCGATCCCAATGTGTTCGTGATCAGCGCCGCGCCTCTGGCCCCGCATACGGCGGCGGACGTGGAGGCGGCCATCGACGAGGAATTGGAACGGTTGAAAACCGAGCCGGTGTCGGCCAAGGAACTGGAGAAAGTGCTGAACAACCTGGACGCCTCCCTGGTCCGGTCGCTGCGGTCCAACAGCGGCCTGGCCTCGCAACTCGCCTTCTTTCAGACGGTGGCCAAAGACTGGCGGTACATCCTGAAGGTGCGCGACAAGATTGCGTCGGTGACGCCCGCCGACATCCAGCGCGTGGCCGCGCAATATTTCGTCAAGCCCAATCGAACCGTGGCGACTTTGGTCAAGCCGACTGCGGGAAAAGACGTGAAACGTTGAGCGTGAGGGAGAATAGCAAGAGGCACATGGTGAAAAGGCCGATGATGCGAAGAGTCTTGGGGCTGGTGGTGGCGCTGACATTGTGCTGTGGCATCGGAGCGCCAGCCCTGTGGGCGCAGGACGATCCGCGCACCATGCAGTTCGAGCCGGTCCAATTTACCCCGCCGGAGCCGGAGCGGGTGGTGCTGGAAAACGGCATGGTCGTGTATTTGTTGGAAGACCACGAACTACCGCTGGTCACGATCACCGCCACGATGCAGACCGGCGCCTGGCTGGACCCGTCGGACAAGGTCGGTCTGGCCGGCCTGACGAGCGCCACGATGCGGACGGGCGGAACCGCGCGCATGTCCGCCGAGAAGGTGGACCAGGAGTTGGAGCAACTGGCGGCGGGGGTTTCGGTGGGCATCGGGACCGAGTCCGGCTCCGCCATGTTGGATGTCCTGAAGAAGGACGTTCCCCGCGGGCTCCGGATCTTTGCCGACATCCTTATGACGCCCGCCTTCGACCCCAGCCGGGTCGAGCTGGCCAAACTCCAGGCGATCGAGGGTATCCGCCGCCGTCAGGATCAGCCGCAATCCATCGCCGGCCGCGAGTTCGCCAAATTGCTTTACGGATCGGATCACCCCTTTGCGCGCGAAAGTTCCGTGGCCTCGGTCACCACGATCACCCGCGACGATGTGCGCGCTTTCCATGCCCGTACGGTCCATCCCAATGGGATCATGCTGGGCGTGACGGGGGATTTCGAGAAGGGCCCGATGCTGGCGGCGCTACGCGAGACGTTCGGCGCCTGGCCCAGGGGGGAAGTGCCGAAGATCGTCTTCCCGCCGGTCCAGGCGGATCAGCCGCGCAACGGGCTGCGGATCGTCCGTGTCGTCGGCAAAGGGAGCCAGCAGACCCATCTGCGGGCCGGCCACCTCTCGATCAAGGAAAGCGATCCCGACTATCCGGCCGTCTCGCTGCTCAACGACATTCTCGGCGGGGGCGGATTCCGTAGTCGTCTGTTTCAGGACGTGCGGACCAAGCAAGGGCTCGCCTACTCGGTGGGCAGTTCGCTCCGGGCCGGGGTGCGCGAACAGGGGGTCTGGGGGATGCGCGCGGAAACCAAGCTGGCCTCGACGCAGGAAGTCGTCAGCCGCCTGGTCGCCAACATGGAACGGCTGCAGAAAGAACCGGTGACGGATCGGGAACTGGCGGAAGCGAAGGAGGCCTACGTCAACTCCTTCGTGTTCTCGTTCACCAGCGCCTCCAGCATCGTGAGCCGCCTGATCGGCCTGGAATATGACGGCCTGCCCAAGGATTTTCTCCAGCAGATGCGGGACAAAGTCGTGAAGCTGACGAAAGACGATCTGCTGCAAGCGGCCCGCAAGCACCTGCATCCGGAGCAACTCCGCATCCTGGCCGTCGGCCAGGCCGACGCGCTGCCGCAGGTGCTGTCCGGATTCGGCGAGGTGAAAGAGATCAAGCTGCCTCCCGAGGGATAAAGAACGCGGCTGACGAGCGGCGCAGGTGATCGTGAAGACGGCTGAATGTGCTAGACTGGAATTGTTCGGCGCGTGAAACTTGAAGGGATTGCGGCACGGAAGGAGGCTTCTAGGAGCCCCGAAGCCAAGAAGCTATTGGACGATGCGCTCCAGTTGCCGACGTCTGCCCGCGCGGCGTTGACCGCTCAACTCCTTCAGAGCCTCGACACCGAGGCGGATGAAGGGGCGGAGGCAGCCTGGAGTGCGGAGATTGCAAAACGGCTGAAGGATCTGGAAACCGGACGAGCCAAGGTTTTCTGGCCTGAGGCGCGACGCCAAATCCTGGGGCTGCCAAATGAGTCCTGTGAAAGGTAATTGAAGCCGAGGAGAAACGAATGAAGGCCAAGGCAAAAACTCCGGAGATCGTATTCCGTAATGGAAAACCGGCGGCGGTCATTGTGCCCATACAGGACTATCGAGAGATGCTCGAACATCTTGATGATGTCAAAGACCTGAAGGCGCTGGCTGATATGCGGAGGAAGCCGCTGAAGTTTCGTCGGTTGGAGGAATTTCTGAAGGAGTACAAGCCTGGTGTATAAAGTTCTCCTCGAACATACCGCCGAGCGCGATCTAAAGAAACTGCCCCCTGCCGAGTTCACGCGGATTATCCCTGCGATCCAAGCTCTCTCCCGACAGCCACGGCCGACCAACAGCAAGAAGCTTTCCGGCACAAAACACGACAGGCGTATCCGAATCGGTGACTAGCGGGTTCTCTATGAGATCAATGATGGGGTAAAGCAGGTCAAAGTCATGCGCGTGCGGCATCGGCGCGAAGCGTACAGATCGTAGAATCCGGAGGCGAGGGGGAAATCGGTGAAAATCGTTGTAGTACAAGGCAGTATTCTTGAAGCAGACGTGCAGGCGATCGTGAATGCGGCGAACAGTTCAGGCTATATGGGCGGGGTGTGGCTGGGGCGATCAAGCGGGCAGCTGGGATAGGGGTGGAGCAGGAAGCGGCCAGGCAGGCGCCGATTCCGGTGGGGAGCGCGGTGCTGACCTCCGGCGGAGCAACGAAGTTCGCCTACATCATCCATGCGCCGACGATGCCGCAGCCGAGCATGGCCATTCCGGCGACGAACGTGGCGCTGGCGACAAGGGCGGCGCTGCGATTAGCGGACGAGAAGGGCCTCGCTTCGATCGCGATTCCCGGCATGGGCACGGGGGTCGGTGGTGTGGCCCATGCCGAAGCCGCGGCAGTCATGCTCAAAGAGATCAAGGAATTTCAGGGAAAGTCTTTGCGCTCCGTGATTCTGGTGGACGTGGACCCGGCGATGGTGAACGCCTGGCAACGGGAGCTTATCGCGTATGGCTGATAGCTGATGGCCGGAAAGATCTTGCCATAAGCCATCTGCCATAAGCGCTGAGCCGTTCAGACTATGCCTTTAGAAGACGACTTCTGCGACATCATCAAGAAGGCCAGGACTGCGCTGGGGCTCTCGATCGGCGAGGCGGCCGAAAAGAGCGGCATCAGGCCTGACGCCGTGACGGTGCTGGAGCGGGCGGGACGGGTACCGACGAGAGAAGAAGTCGCGGCGCTTGCGACAGTGTTGGGGCTCAGGACCGACCCGTTGATCCAGATCGCTCTCGAAGGGTGGATGCCGGCCGCTCCTCCGGCTCTCGCTTGCGTCGAAACCGTGTTCGGGGATGTCGGCGGGTACCAGGTCAAAGGTTATGTGCTGTACGATGGGGGCGAGGCTATCATGGTGGATACGGCCTATCATGCCGAGGCCATGCTGGATGTCGTCAGTCGGAAAAACCTGATGCTGAAAGCCGTCTGTCTCACGCATGGCCATTCCGACCATGCGGACGGGTTGGATGTGATCCTGCAACATCTCCAGGTGCCGGTCTATATCGGCCGAGAAGATGTGAAGCTCCTTCCGTGGAAGCCGCCGCAGAAGCTGATGGCTCCGTGCGAGGATGGCCGCACGATCGCGGTGGGCGGTCTGACCGTGACCTGCATGACGACACCGGGTCATACGCCTGGCGGCATCTGTTATCGGGTGCAACGAGGCGAGCGTGAACTCTGCTTCGTCGGAGACACGCTCTTTGCCGGTTCGATCGGTCGGGCCAATCCCGCAACGCTGTATCCGGCGCACCTAGAATCGGTGAGAATGAAGGTGTTGACGCAGCCGGCCCAGATGGTACTCTTGCCGGGCCATGGTCCGGCCACGACGGTGGGAGAAGAACTGGTTCATAACCCTTTTATGACCGCAGTCTAGGCGAGCATGGCGCTATACGACGAGCGGCCCGATGCGAACGATCGGTTCATCCAGGTTGGCCCGGCGCAGGAACATCAAGGGCATGGCCTGGCCTCAATGGATGAAGATCCGGAGGCGCCGCATCGTGCCTCGGTCGCTGTCCCGCTGGGCTTGTTTCTGGCCACGGTCTTCACCACGCTCTGGGCCGGGGCCTACCAGACCAACACGAGCCCGCTGCTCGGCGCCTGGCAGTTTCTCGTCAACGATCCGGCGGCTCTCCTGAAAGGCCTGCCCTTCGCCGGGACGCTGCTGGGTATCCTAGTCACGCATGAGCTGGGCCATTATGTCCTCTCGCGCATTCACCGTGTGCCCGCCTCGTTGCCGCTGTTCATCCCCGGGCCGCCGCACTTTATCGGGACCTTCGGCGCGATCATCCGCATGCGCGGGCCGATCCTGAGCCGCAAGGCCCTGTTCGACATCGGCGTGGCCGGTCCGATCGCAGGGTTTGTGGTCGCAGTGGCGGCGCTGGTGATCGGCTTGCGTTTGTCCCAGGTTGTGCATCTGGACAATACCTACGGCCTGCATCTCGGCGAGCCGCTGTTGCTGCAATTCGTCTCCTGGCTCGTGCTCGGTCCGCTTCCTGAGGGCTACGACGTACTGTTGCATCCGATTGGGTTCGCCGCCTGGTTCGGACTCTTCGTCACCTCGCTGAATTTGATTCCCATCGGGCAGCTGGACGGAGGCCACGTGGCCTACGCGCTCTGGGGGCCCCGGCAGCGGACCATCGCTCTGGCGATACTGCCCATCCTCATCGTGCTGGGGTTCGTGGGCTGGCCCGGGTGGTTTCTCTGGGCTGGGATGGCCGGTCTGATGGGCTTCACCCATCCTTCGGTCATGGACCCGGAAGCGGCCCTCGGGAAGACCCGCATCTGGATCGGCTGGGGGACGCTGGCGATTTTTGTCCTGACCTTTGCGCCGATCCCATTCTCGGTCCACTAGCAGGATGTTGAAAAAGGCCTCCAGCTTTGTTCTCGGTCACTCGACCCCCTCAACGTACTTCTCCAGTACGCCTCGGGGGCCTCGTTCCCTGCGGCCTCGCCGGACGGCCTTTTTGAACATCCTGAACGGTTTGGGAAAATCATTGCAATGAATGCAATCATGAGACGAACAAGCTTGATAATCATTTGGTTATGTTTCTTGGGGTGCGTCATCGTTCTGCCGTGCTCAGGCCTACTCTCCGCCGCCGAACGATTCACCCTCGTGCTGGATGGGGCTGGGGTGAAGGACAATCAGACGGGCCTGGTCTGGGAGCAAGCGCCGGACCTGGAGCATGACGTCTGGAGCCGGTCGGTCGAACGTTGCGCCACCAAGCCGGTCGGCGGCAAACATGGCTGGCGGGCGCCGACGATTCAGGAGATGAAAACCCTCGTCGATCCGGCGCAGAAAGATCCGGCTCTACCGCCCGGCCATCCTTTTTCCAATATCAAGTCGGCCATCTACTGGACCGCCACGCCGCACCCCACCGATGACATCGTGGCCTGGCAAGTGAGTTTCTTCTCGGGCGAACCGGTCACCGATCAGAAGTCCGGCACCCGCCGCATGTGGTGTGTGCTGGACAGCTCGGCCAAGTAGCCGATCCGTCACCCTCCGAGGAGCGGTGATGACGACGGTGGACGGAAAGGCGAGGGCATCGGCTGGACTTGCGGCGCGGCGTCCCAGCCGCCGCCGAGCGCTTTGAAGAGGGTGACCATGTCGGTCAGCCTGGCCCGCTCCGTCTGGACGAGCTGGGTCTCGGCGGTCAGCACGGTTCGCTCCGCCTCCAGCACGTCTAGGTACGTCACCAATCCCTCGCGATACCGAATCTGGGCCAGCTCCAGGGCCGTTTCCGAGGCCTGGACCTGCTCGCGCTGGCGGTCCCGCTGCTCCGTCCGTGACCGGATGGACACCAACTGGTCCGCCACCTCCCGGAAGGCGTTCAGGATCGTCTGCTGATAATTCTCCAGCATCTGCTCGTAGCGGGCCTCGGCCTGGTCCAGGCGCGCCACGTTGGTGCCGCCCAGGAAAATGGGGAGCGTGACCGCCGGGCCGATGGTGAAGGTGCGGCTGTTGCCGTTGAACCAGTTGGAGAACTCGACGCTCTGCAATCCGCCCTGGCCGGTGATGGACAGGGCCGGGAAGAAGTAGGCGCGGGCTTCGCCGATCCGCGCGTTGGCCGCGATGAGCGTCCGTTCGGCTTGCAGGATGTCGGGCCGCCGCTCCAGCAATTGCGAGGGCAGGCCGACCGGAATCTCCGGCTGGGTCGCCACCGTGCGGAGCGGCTTGGACGGAAGCGACAAGGCGCCGGGCGTGGCGCCGGTCAGCACCTCGATCCGGTGCAATTCGACGGCGCGCAGCCGTTGGAGCTCGGGGATCTGGGCGGCGCTTTCCGCCACCAGCACCTCGGCCCGTTTCACGTCCAATTCGGAGGCCAATCCGACCGACACCCGGCTTTGAATGATGTCCACGGAATCCTTGCGTCCCGCCAGGTTCTTTTCGGCGATCGCCACCTGTTCGTCCAGTTCGCGCAGTCGGAAATAGGCCTGCCCCACGTCCGAGATCAACGCCAGGACCACGGCCCGGTGATCCTGCTCCAGCGCGCTTGCCTCGGCCGAGGCTGCTTCCATGCCGCGCCGGATGCGACCCCAGAGGTCCAATTCCCAACTCAGGTCCGCCGCGCCGTTCCAGAGGTCGAACCCCGTGCCGGGGGTCGCGAAGGTTTGGGGCGTGGCGCGGCCGCCCGCCAGGGCCAGCCCGGCCAGGGTGTTTTTGGAAATCTCGATGCGCGAATATTGGCTCTGCACGTTGACCTGCGGGTAGAGGCCGGCGCCGGCCGCCATCAGGGCGGCGCGCCCCTCCATCACCCGGGAGGCGGCCCGGCGCACGTCGTGGTTGCGGTCGAGCGCCTGCTCGATCAGGCCGTTCAGTTCCTCGTTCTGGAACTCCCGCCACCAGTTGGCTTCCGGAAGCCTGGCCGTCGAGAGGGCGACGCCGGAATGGGGCGCACCGGTGCCCATCGCGTCCCAGGCAGCCGGAACCGCAAGGTCCGGCTTTTTATAATTTTCGCCTTGCACGCAGCCGGCCAGGGCAAATGCCGCAATGAGGCTGACGAGGCGTCGCGCCACGGCCAGTCGTGATCGCTCCATGATCATGGAGCGGCCTTGCCCGGCGCGTTCGTCGCCCCGTTGCGTTGGATGAATACGTCCACTTGCTGACCCGCATAGACCGGAAAGGGCGGGCGCGCGAAATGGTAGATGATCTGGAGCACACGGGTATCCACCCGTTCCGTGTTGTCGCCCGTCAAAGACTTCTTGGGCACGATGTAGGGCTCGATGCGGGCGAAGGTCAGCGGGATCGCCTGCTCGGTGGAGCCCTTGAGGTAGGCGACGCCGGGGCTCCCGGCTTTCACCAGCGGCGCGTTCACCTCGTCCACGTCGGCGCGGATCTGCAGCCGCTGGGTCTCGCCGAGGAGGATCAGAGTCTCCGAGGCTCCGGGCGTCGCATACTCGCCGGCGCGCACGTTGACTTGCAGAATCGTCCCGGCCCTGGGCGCGCGCACCGTGAGCCGTTCCAGCAGGATATTGGTCTCGTCCCGCTGGGCGACGGCCTGGATCAAGTCGGCGTCGTTCCGCACCAGCACGCGCTTGTTCGCTTCCATCGCGTACCAGGTTCGCTTCACGTCGTCCTCGCTCACCGCCCGGCGGTCGTGCACCGCCTGAAGCCGCTTGTACTGGACCTGGAGGTCTTCCACCCGATGCCGCTGTTCTTCGATCCGCGCCTGCGCCGGAGGAATGGCCGCCTGGCGGACGGCGAGCTGCGCGCGCAATTCCCGGTCGTCCAGTTGGAACAGAGGGGCGTCGAGTTCCACCTGGTCGCCGACTTGCACGAAGACCTTGGTAATCAGGCCGGCGGTCGGAGGGGCGATGCGCACGTTCTCGTTCTCCGCCTCGATGATGCCGGAGGCAGCCACGGTGCGCTCATAGGGACTCGTCGGCGGGGGTTCGATCGGCGTCGGCATCGGCTCCTGTTTCTTGGCCGCCATCAGGATCCAGGCCGTGAAGAGCAACCCGGCCAGGGAGACCCAGACGCTGAGTCGTGTGAGCACGATCATGATGCCGCCTCATGTGCAGCGGGGGGACCTCCTGCGTCCGACGCCGGTCCGGTCGAGCCGCCGGGCGGCGTCTTCGGCGCCCCATGCACGCTCACGATGCGTCCGTCCGTCAACTCGGCGATCCGGTCGCCGAAATGGAAAATGCGGCTGTCGTGGGTCACCACGATCACCGCCCGTTCCGGCGAGCGTCCGACGTCCCGCAGGATCGCCATGATCTTCTGGCCGTTCTCGCCGTCCAGGGCGGCGGTCGGCTCGTCGCAGATCAGGAGGCGCGGCTCGGAGACCAGGGCGCGGGCGATGGCGACCCGCTGCTGCTGTCCGCCGGACAGCTTGGCCGGCACGAACTCCGTCCGGTCCCCCAATCCCACGGTCCCCAGCATCGTCCGCGCGCGCCGGAGCGATTCCTTTTTGGGGGTCCCGTGGATGAGCAGGGGCACGGCCACGTTTTCGGCGGCGGTCAGCGCCGGCAACAGATTGAACTGCTGAAAAATGAATCCCATCGTCTGCCCGCGAAACTTGGTTTTCTTGCCGCCGGGCAACAGCGGGAGCGGCACGCCCAGCACGTCCAACTGGCCCTCGTCGATGTCCAGGATGCCGGCAATCACCGAGAGCAGGGTCGTCTTGCCGCCGCCTGATTCGCCCACCAGCAGGAGCAGCTCGCCCATGCGGACGTCCAGGTCGATCCCCTTCAGCACGGTGACTTTGGTGTCGCCGGCGCCGAACGACTTGATAACCCCGCGGGCCTTCACGGCGGGAGGGGGCCCTCCGGGCGTTTCTTCCGGACTCACTTCTGCTGTTGGTGCGTCCAGTTCCATCGTCACCCGCTCATCTGAACACGATGGCCGGCTCCAGCTTGGCCAGCTTGATGATACTGATCGTCGCCGAGAAGCTGCAGATGGCCAGCAGGGAGCCGAACACGAGCCCCAAGAGCGGCCAGGTTTCGGCGAACGGGAGCTGGCCTTTGGATGCGGCCAGACTGCCGAACAGCGTCGCCAGGCCGATGCCCACGCCGAATCCGATCAGCCCGACGGTAAAGGCCTGGAGAATGATCATGCGGGCCAGCGCGAAGGTGCTGGCCCCCATGGCCTTCAGCTCCCCAAACTGTTTGAGATTCTCAACCGTGAACAAATAGAAGGTCTGCCCGGCGATGGCCATGCCCACGATGAAGCCCAGCAGGATCGTCGTGCCGAAGTTGATCCCGATGCCGGTGTTGTTGAGCACCCACAGGATCGTTTTCCAGCCGAATTCCTCCTGGTTGTAAGCGCCCAGGCCCGTCTGTTCGGCGATGCGCCTGGTCACGGCCTCCACCGGCTCGTTGTCCCTGGCCTTGGCCAGCACGTAGGAGAGCAGGCGCCGCTCGGGCGGGGCATAAGTGGTGGCCCGCTCGAAGGTCGCATAGACGGAGGGAATGTTCTGGAAATCCTTCTGCACGTGGGCGATGCCCACGATGCGGGCCTTCTTGTCGTTGATCTCGAAAATCGTGCCGACCTTGATCACCTCCGGTCCGCCCATCCGTTCCACCGCCCACTGGTCCACCACGACCGCGTCCGGCGTCCGCAGGTCTTCGATGCGCCCTTCCTCCATGTTGGTCGGACGGCCGATGAGGGTCGAGGCGTCCAGGCCCATGAGCGTGATCTGGTGATACTCGCCGTTGGCCAGGCGGGCCCGGCCGATGCCCCGGTAGAGGGGCACGGCCCACTCGACCCCCGGCACGCTGCGCACGCGCTCCACGGTGGTCGGGGCGATCGGCTTCACCTCCGCCACCTGGCTGATGTTCGGGTCCGTCACCCAGATCTGGACGTTCAAATTGCTGATCCCGGATTGCGACCAGATCATGAGGCCCCAGAAAATGGAGCCTTGTTGCACGATCAGCATGACGCAAAAGGTCAGGCCGCAGAGCAGCATCAGGTACTTGGCCCGGTCGCCGAACAGCATCTTGAGCGCCACGTAGTTCATAGGCTGTCGGCCTCGTCTCCCCGATAGTCAGGCGGAAAAGCCACCACGCGCGGCGGCCTGGGAATCGCCGGCGTATCGTGCCGATGAAAAAAGAAGGTGCAGAGCTTGGCCACCGGACAGCCGTGCAGCAGCGCCGTGGTCCAGAATCGGCGGACATGCTCGCCGTCCGGCTGCTGGTCCTCGTCCCACAGGCGGAATGGGCCGGGGAAGGGGCTCGAAAAACCGATCCCCTGCGCGGCGAACCGTTCGGCGACCCCCTCCACCAGAAACTCCAGCACGTCCCCGCACCAATCGAAGGCCTGCCCGGCGCGGGATCGGTCGCCGGTCGGTTCGATCTGCGCCTGCCGCTCGCCGAGATAGTCTTGCAGCGCCCGGCCGATGGTCTCGGGCTGCATGGGCTGGTCCTGTCGATGCATAGGTTGGCGTATGGGAGCACAGACGATGCCATCGCGGAGAAGATCGGTCCGATCCGTCAGAGGCTGTTGAAACTATGAGGCGAGGCGGTGTGCGTCGCGGTTGGACGAAGGGGCTTGCGCCGTCGGATTCTGCCCATATATGGGCAGCGGTGCTGGAATATGGGCAACGGCTAGGTGCGGGTGTTCGAAGGCTTTCTGATGTCGAGTTTCCTCATCCGGTGTTGCAGCGTCGAGCGTTTCAAGCCCAGGCGCGCGGCGGCTCCGTTGGAACCGGCCACGACCCAGTTGGTCTGGGCCAGCGCATCCAGGATGTGTGTGCGCTCCGCGTCCGCCAAGGTTCGCGGGGCCCTGGCGGCCACGTCCGCCCCGTCCGGCAAGCCGGGGGCAAACTCGCTCTCGAATTCGTCGAGGGTCAGGATCGGGCCTGGGGCGAGGATGACGGCCCGTTCGATGACGTGCTCTAGCTCGCGGACGTTGCCGGGCCAGGCATAGGCGGTGAGGGCCTGCACTGCCGGGGGGGCGATCCGGCTCACGGCCTTGCGGTGACGGGCGGCGTATTTCTTGACGAAATGCCGCGCAAGCATGGGAATGTCGTCGCGCCGCTCCCGGAGCGGCGGGATGCGGATCGGGAAGACGTTGAGCCGGTAATAGAGATCGGCCCGGAACGTCCCGTTTCCCACCGCCTGTTCCAGGTCCGCGTTGGTCGCGGCCAGGACCCGGACGTTCAGCGTGATGGTCCTGGTGCCGCCGACCCGGTCCAGCTCATGCGCTTCCAGCACCCGCAGCAGCTTCGCCTGCAACTCGAGCGGGATGTCGCCCACCTCGTCCAGAAAAATCGTGCCGCCGTCCGCCAGCTCGAACCGGCCGATCTTGCGGGCCGTGGCGTTGGTGAACGCGCCCTTCTCGTGGCCGAAGAGTTCCGTCTCGATCAGCGTGGGCGGCAGCGCGGCGCAATTGACCTTGATGAGCGGCTTGTGTTTGCGGGGCGAGAGCTGGTGGATCGCCTGGGCGACCAGTTCCTTGCCGGTCCCGGTCTCGCCGGTGATCAGCACGGTCGAATCGGTGGGGGCCACCTTCTCGATGGCTTTGAGCGTCTTCTGCAGCGCGGGGCTTTCGCCGACCAGTTCCTTGCGATCCCCCGACGCGACGCGCTCTTCCTTGAGGTAGACGTTTTCCTGTTCGAGCCGGTCTTTGAGCCGGCGGATTTCCTCGTAAGCCAGGATGTTCGCGATGGCCTGGGACAGATGATGGCCGACCTGCTCGGCCAGGGCCAGGTCCCGCTCCGAAAAGGCGTTTCTCCTGCGGCTGCCGATCGCCAGGAAGCCGAAGGGTTGGCGGCGCACGGTCAGGGGGCAGAGCATCGCCGAGAGGACGCCGAGGGACTCGATATAATCCCGCTCCGGAAATCGCTCGTGGCCGTAGCCGGTGATCAGCACCGGCTTGCCCGTGGCCAGCATCTCCGCCGGGGCCATCCGTTCGAACGGGTATCGGCGCAGTTGCGCCAGGTCCAACTCGAGGCCGTCGGTATAGATCGGCTCGAACCAGGGGTTGTGGGCGTCTCCGGTGAATCGGACGAGGCCGCGCATCTCGTGCGGGATCGCCCGTTGAAGAATGTCGGTGATCGCCGGCAGCAAGCTTTCGATCGTGACCGTCCCCACCGTGATGCGGCTGTTGAGGGCCATCAGCACGTCCCGCTCTTCGGTGGCCAGCACGTTCTGGAGCACCGGGGCGATCTGCAGAGCCAGCTCCTGGAGCAGGAGGCGATCGGCTTCGGAAAAGGCGGCTCGGGCCCTGGCCCCCACGAAGACCACGGCGATCGGGCGGCCGTCCGCATAGGCGCCCTGGCCGCGGCGGAGCAGCAACGGCGCCATCACGGCCGACCGAAACCCGGCCTTGCCGACGACCGCGACCTCGGTCCAACGGGACGCGCGCACGTCCTCGCAGATCAGCGCCGTCCCGGTCCGCACCGCCGCCTCTTTCATGGTGCCGGCCGCCGGAAGCTGTCCGACCCGGTTCGCCAGATGCGCCGGATCGGCGAAGTTGGAGGAGGCGGGAGTGAACGAATGGGCCGACTGGTTGTAGAGGTAGAGCCCGGCCGCATCGCCGTGGAGGCGGCGCGTCAGCTCCCTGGCCAACACCCGGTCGAACTCCCGCAGCCCGCCGGCGCCGATCAGCGCGCTGACGGTCTCTAGCAGGAATCCCGGGGCGTCGAGTTTGGAAGTGCCCATATGTGGGCACTGTAGCATGGGCGGCCGGTCCCTGCAATGGCGGCTGTCTCGCCGCGCGCGATGACCGGCCTGTACTTGCAAGTGGCTCCTCGCCTCGTCAGAATACCCGCTCGGTGTGCGTCTCGACCCTCGGCGTCGCGGATAGGATCAGGACATGACCAGGCGGGTGAGATCACAGGGGCCGGCGGCGACGATCGCCATAGCGGTCTTGGCGCTCGGTCTGTTTCTTGCTTCGGCGCAGGCGGTCGAAGAGTTCAGCGAGGTCTTCGTCCCGCTGGGCCATGCAGGCGGCGTGCGCGCCGTCGCGTTCTCGCCGGACGGCAAGTGGGCCCTCTCCGGGAGCGAAGACCAGACCCTCCGTCTCTGGGAGGCGGCGACGGGGCGGGAGGTGCGCACCTTCGTCGGCCATACCGAAGCGATCACCTTCGCGGTCTTCTCGCCGGACGGCCGGCAGATCCTCTCCTCCAGCTACGACCGGACCCTCAAATTGTGGGACGCGGCCACGGGGCGGGAGATCCGCACTTTCCGCGGCCATGGCGAAGGCGTGTGGGATGCGGCCTTTTCGCCGGACGGCAAATGGGCCCTGTCCGGGAGCGCGGACCAGACCATGAAGCTCTGGAACCTGGCCACAGGCGACGAAGTCCGCACCTTCACGGGCCACCAGCAGGCGGTGACGGATGTGGATTTCTCGCCGGACGGCAAGCTGGCGGTCTCGGGCAGCGTGGACCAGACGATCAAGTTGTGGAAGGTCGGGACGGGCGAGGAAGTGCGCACCTTCAAAGGGCATGCGCAGGGGATCACGGTGGTAGCCTTCTCCCCTGACGGCACGCGACTCATCTCCTCCAGCGAAGACCAGACACTGCGGCTGTGGGATGTGAAGACCGGCCTGGCGTTGCGGACGTTCAGCGGGCACGTGCAGTCGGTCATCTCGGTGGCCTTCTCGCCGGACGGCACGCAGGTCCTTTCGGCCAGCCAGGATCAAACGTTGAAACTCTGGGACGTGGCGACCGGGAAGGAACAACGGGTGTTTCTGGGTCATACGGAGGCCGTGGTCGCGGTGGCCTTCTCGCCGGACGGGACCATGGCCCTGTCCGGGAGCGAAGACCAGTCGCTGAAGTTGTGGGATGTCGCAACGGGCCGGGAGCTGCGGACCTTCGCCGGCATCATCCGTGAGGCGCGGGACGTGGCCTTCTCGCCGGACGGGCGCTGGGCCCTGACCGGGAGCCGGGACAGTACGCTGAAGCTCTGGGAACTGGCGACGGGCCGGGCCCTGTGGACGTTGCGCGGCCACGACCGGGTCGTCACCTCCGTGGCCTTTTCCCCGGATGGCAAGGTCGCCCTCTCCGGCAGTGATGACCGGACGCTGAAGCTGTGGGACGTGGCGACGGGGCGCGAGCTGCGGACGTTCCGCGGGCATGCCTGGGGGGTGACCGCCGTGGCCTTTTCCCCGGACGGCAAATGGGCCCTGTCCGGCAGCGGCGACCAGACGGTGCGGCTCTGGGACGTGGCGACGGGAAAGGAAGTGCGGACCCTGGCCGGCCATGCCCAGGCCGTATGGGCCGTGGCCTTCTCCCCGGACGGCAAGTGGGCCCTGTCCGGCAGCGGCGACCAGACGGTGCGGCTCTGGGACGTAGCGACGGGCCGGACCTTGCGTACGATGACCGGTCATACGCAGGCCGTGCGGGCGGTGGATTTCTCGCCGGACGGCAAGCTGGCCGCCTCGGGCAGCGTGGACCGGACGATCAAACTCTGGGAGGCGGCCACGGGCCGCGAGACGCAGACCTTCAGCGGCCACGAGGATTCCATCTGGGCTGTGACCTTTTCGCCGGACGGCAAGCAGCTCCTCTCCGGCGGCGAGGACCAGACCATCAAGCTGTGGCAGGTCCAGACCGGGCAGGAACTGCGGACCTTCCGCGGGCACAACGGCGTGGTGGTCGCGGCGTCGTTCTCGTCCGACGGCCGGGCCCTGCTCTCGGGCAGTCTGGACGGCACGATGCGCCTCTGGGAAATCGCGACCGGCCAGGCCGTCGCGATGTTGGTCGGATTTCGGGACGGGGAGTGGATCATCATGACCCCGGAAGGCTACTACACGGCGTCGGAGCATGGGGACGAACACATGATCGCCCGCATCGGCTCGCGCGTCTACGGGCTCGACCGGTTTCGGACTACGTTCTACAAACCGGCGGCGGTCGAGGCGGCGATCCGGTTGGGCAGCAGCGCGCAGGGGCTCGCGCAGGTGCTGGGCGGGCAGAAGTCCGTGCCGACGGTGGCGTCTTTGCGGGAACTGGAGCCTCCGGCGGTGACCGTCTCGGCGCCGTCGAACGGAGCCCGGCTGGAGGCGTTGACGACGGTGCTGGCCGTGCATGTGGAAGGGGGCCCCAGGCCGGTCCGGAAGGTTCAGGTCTACGTCAACGGGGAGCGGCAGGCCCTGTCGGCCGAGGAAACGCCGTCGGGCGTCGGCTCCTCGGCGAAGAGCGGCGGCTGTCGTCCTCCCGGCGATCGTTCGACGCGGCGCCTCGACGACGGCCTGCGGGAGGTTTCAGAGACGCTCCACGGACGAACGGCTGCGAACGGAGCCGGTCCGTTCCCGATGCCGGCATCCCTGTTGGCCGGGTCGGCCGGCGGACCGGGCTCGACCGCCGGCGGCTGCCCCGATCCGGGCCATCGTCCGGCGATGGAATTGAACCTGCCGCTGCGCTTACAGCTGGGCGACAACGTGGTGGAGGTGTTCGCGTCAAACGGCTTTGCGGAAGAACGACGCTCCCTCCGTCTCACGGTCTTACCGCCGGCTGTCGCTCCCGCGCAGGTGAAGCCCGATCTCTGGGTCCTGGCCATAGGGGTCAACGCCTATCAGGACAGTCACATTCCGCCCTTGCCCTATGCGGGGCAGGATGCCGAGGCGCTCGTGCAAGCCTTCATGCAGCAGCGCGGGAAGATCTTCCGCGACGTGCATGCCTTCGTGCTCGCCGACCTGGCCGCGGCTCAGCCGACGGGCGAGAACATCAGGCGGGGCCTGTCCAGACTCGAGCAGGCCAGGCCCGGCGATATCGTGCTGCTCTTTCTGGCCGGCCACGGCGCGGAGGACGGGCAGGGGGAATTTCTGTTCCTGCCCCGGGACGCGAGACTGCAGGACGGCGGTGGGGTGGACGGCGCGATTTCCTGGCGCGAGTTCCAGCCCCTGCTGGACCTGCCGGCCAGGAAGCTGATTTTTGCCGACACCTGCTATTGGGAGAGCATTGGGGAGCACAAGGCACGGGGCGTGGACAACGAGCAATTGTCCAAGGACCTGCAGGAGTTCAACGCCGTCTCCTACACCTCCTGCCGCGGGACCGAGCGGGCGGTGCAGCAGGAAGGCTGGAGCGACGGGGCGCTGACCAAGGCGCTCATCCATGGACTGAGGGGAAAAGCGGACCTGAGCCGGGACCAGGTCGTGACGCTGGAGGAATTGGATGCCTACGTGACCAACGCGGTCCCGCTCCTCACGAACGGCGCGCAATATCCCGTCACCCATACCCCCGAAGGCTATCAGCACGTGCCGATCGCGCTGGTGGAGTGACGCGCTTCGCCGGGCGGTCAGGCCACGGTCTACCCCGCCAGTTGCGTGTTCGACAATTGTTCCAGCGCCAGCAGGAGCGCCTGCGTGCCCTGCTTCCCGTGCCCCTGGGCTTGGACCGCCAGGTAGAGCTGGTGGACCAGCGCCAGGCCGGGCAGCGCCAGGCCCGTCCGTTTCGCCTCGTCCAGCACCATCCCCATGTCCTTCACGAAATGGTCCACGCGAAAGCCCGGCGCAAAGTCCCGCTTCAGCATGCGCGGCGCCAGGACGTCCAGTGACCGGCAGGCCGCCGCGCCGCCCGCGATGGATTGCAACAGCATCGGCAGGTCCAGTCCCGCCATATAGCCGTAGAGCAGGCCTTCGCAAACTCCGATCATCGTCCCGGCGACCACGATCTGGTTGCTCAGCTTGGCATGCTGGCCCGCGCCCGGCTCCCCTTGATGGACGATGGTCTTGCCCATCACTTCCAGCAGGGGCTTGAGCCGGTCCACCGCCTCCTTGTCCCCGCCGACCATGATCGAGAGGGTCGCGTTGCGCGCGCCGATATCGCCTCCTGAGACCGGCGCATCCAGCGCCTGCGCCCCCTTCGCCCTGGCCGCCGCGTGGATTTCTTGCGCCAGGCTCGGCGACGAGGTTGTCATGTCCACGAGCGTCACGCCGGGTCGGAGGCCGGCCAGCAGGCCGGCCTCCCCCCAATAGACTTGGCGCACGTCTTGCGGGAACCCCACCATCGTGAACACGACATCGGATTGCTCGACGACTTGTCTCGGAGAGACGGCCCAGACCGCCCCTCGATCGAGGAGCGGCGCGGCCCTGGCGAGCGTGCGGTTGTACAGGCGGACCTTGTAGCCGCGTGTCAGCAGGTGTCCGCACATGGGCGCCCCCATGATCCCGGTCCCGATCCACCCGATGGTTGTCCCGATGTTCGTCATGGCGTGTTTCTCCGGTTCTAGGATGCGCGGCCGCGTGTGCGCGTTATGGGTGCAGGAAGGTGATCTCGGAGGCCACGGCGTGGAGTGCGTCCGGGTTGGCCCCCGGGATCGGCTTGCGGTCGATCCCGGAGAACGATCCGAGACGGCCCGGCGCGAGTATCTGGGCCCGTATACGCACCCGGTCGCCGGCCGAGGCGGGGGCCGTCCTGATCGTCGGCACCCCGCAGATGCCCAGTACGGCAATGGGCAGGGAGCCGGTCTCGTCTTCCAGTGTCAACAGGTAGGCTCCATAACAACCGGCGCCGGACGCCAGGTAGTAGGGCTCCAGGGCCTGCACTTCCTTCAGTGTGCCCTGCAGGATGACGTACTTCATGTGAAAGGGCTCCGGGCCTTCTCGGATCGCGCCGATGGGCACCGGTTCCTCGGCGAAGGCAGGCATGGCGAGCGTCAGGCACAGCAGGGGCAGCCCAAGGAAGGTTCCGGCGGCAAGCAAGGACGGCTTCATCGTCATCCAGCAGACCATAGGCCCGGTGGCAGCGTCAAGCACAGCCGGCTCACAAGGAAGCGGTTAGGCCGGCGGGCCTTGCGTGGAAGAGCCGAGAAGGTCTCGCACCTTCTGCGCGAGAACCTCCGGCGCAAAGGGCTTGTGGATGAACGGCCAAGCCGGTTGGCCTTTCAGCAGGACATGGAAGGTCTCGCCCGATTGGGCGGACATGTAGAGGACCAGAAGATGCGGTCGCAGAGCCAGCGCTTGCGGCACAAGCTCCGGTCCGCTCATGTCGGGCATCTGGACGTCGGTCAGGAGCAGGTGGAGCGGGCCCTCGTATTGGGCGCAAATGCGAAGGGCCTCCGTGCTTCCCGAGGCCTCCAGCACCAGATACCCCTCTTTCTGCAGCAGGTTGCCGACGAACGCCCGCACGTCCGCATCATCGTCCACCAGAAGAATGGTTTCCGATTCGCCGCTGGCCTTCTGAAGAGTCTTCGGTTCCCGTGGCATTGAATCCCCGCTGAAATGAGGCTAGACTCCCTCGTCCCAAAGCCGGAACTGCGCCGACAGGCGGACATGGGCGGGCGCCATTCAGATCCGGCGGTCGCAGCAGAGGATATAAGCTAACGCATCATGAGTCAGGAGCCGCGCGAGATCATCGAGCGCCTCATCGTTGCGCTTGACCTCAAGACCCAGGCCCAACTGGCCGCCTGCCTTGAGATCAAACCGCAATCCATCGTTTCTGCCGTCAACCGGGGTGAGATTCCGGAAGCCTGGCTCTACCGGGTGGCGTACAGGACGGGACGAAGCGTCGAGTGGCTGCGGACCGGCAAGGGGCCCGCCTGGCAGGGAGCCCATGTGGCGGAAGCGCCGGCGCCTGCCTATGGCGACAAGGGGCAGCCCGAGATGTTGCACCGGGTGAATCAGGCCTGGGATCACATGGATGCCGATGCGCGGGCGATGGTGCTGCGCTGCGCCGAGATTCTCCGAAGCGTCGATCGCGACCTCCGCGAACACCTGATCGCCCAGGTGAAATTGATCGACGAGATGGCACAGGCGCGACGGGCCAAGCGGGCCAGGCCCAAACGCCCGGGACGCACCTGATCAGCCTGCCTTCCGGCACATCGGAACTGTTAAAAGGTATCGGATATGACCGGACGTGACCGGAAGATGGACCTCTATATTAAGGCCGTCAGGCCCGGCTTCGAGCACATGTTGGCCGAGATGGTGGAGCTGCCGTCCATCAGCATGGACCCGGCGCGCGCGGCGGACATGCGCAAGACCGCCAGGCTGGCGGTCCAGTTGCTCAAAGACGCCGGCGCCGAGGCGCGCGTCATCGAAACGAGCGGCTATCCGGTCGTCGAGGGCGGGTGGATGACGGGCCAGCACCATCCCACGGTCCTGGTCTACAACCATCTGGACGTGCAGCCGGCGCAGGAGCCTGAATGGAAGCAGGCGCCGTTCGTCTTTCGCAAGGACCATGGCCTGTACCGGGGGCGCGGCGCGACCGACGACAAGGGGCCGGCGCTGACGGCGCTGCTGGCGGCGCGCTATGCGATCGAGCAGGGTACGCCGATCAATATCCGGTTCCTCTGGGAGCTGGAGGAAGAGATCGGCAGCCCGCACTTTGCCGAGGCGCTGCAGCAGCGCACGCTCGTCCACAAACCGGACTCGGTGCTGGTCTCGGATACGATCTGGATCGCCAAGGGCCGGCCGGCCATGCCCTATGGCCTGCGCGGGGCGCTGGGGGTCCGGCTCTCGCTCAAGACCGGCAAGTCCGACGCCCATTCCGGCGTGACCGGCGGCGCGGCCAGAAATCCCCTCACGGAACTCTGCCAGCTGGTCAACGATTGCGTGGATGCGCGGAGCGGCCGCGTGAAGATTTCGGGTTTCTATGACGGCGTGGTGCCGCCCACGCAGGAAGAGATCGAGAATTTTCTCGCGTCCGGCTTCCGGGTCCCACGCTTCAAGAAAGCCTACGGGTTCACGTCCCTGCGGACGCAGGACCCGGCCGACGTGCTGCGGCGCATCTGGGCGGCGCCCACGTTCGAAGTCCACGGACTGGTGGGAGGCTACGTCGGACCTGGCGTTAAGATGATCGTCCCCGGCTATGCGGAACTCAAGGTCAGCATGCGTCTGGTCCCGAATCAGAAACCGGAGAAGATATTCCGCCTCTTCCAGCGCTTTCTTGCCGAGCGGAATCCCGATGTGCATGTCGAGGCGGAAGGGATGCTGCAACCGTTCAAGGGGTCGTTCAGCGGGCCTTACGCGGACGCCGCCCGCCGCGCGATGAAAGCCGGATTCGGCAAGGCACCGGCGTTGATCAAGGAAGGGGGCTCGATCGGCGCGGTCACGACTATGCAGCGGGCCTGGCACGTGCCGATCATTTTCATGGGGCTCAGCCTGCCGGAGCACGGCTACCATGCGCCCAACGAATACTTCGATTGGGGCCAGGCGTCCGGCGGGATGAGGGCGCTGGCGGCCTACTTCGAAGAACTGGCGAAAATGAAGACGTAATCAGTATTCAATCGTCAGTTCTCAGTTTCGGAAACGGATGACCGTCAACTGATAACGGTTTACGTTCCCGCGAGCAGCGGTTTGAACAGCGGGTCCGCCTCGAGCACGCCCTTCAACGTATCGTTCCCCAGCAGGTAACGCCAGGACGCGTCGGACGAACCGTCCAACTCCAGGTACCAGCGTTTCGCCTCGGTCAAGAGGTCCAGCATGGCCTGGTTGTCCCGCTGCGGCATGAAGGCCAGGCTGTAGGCCATGGTGTAGGCGGAGGCGAACTTGTCCAGCGGGCGGTCGGTGAACTTGTAGGCCTCCTGGGCATCCTGATAGGCCTGCGCGATGTTGGGATCGTCGAAGATGCGGTTCCAGGACACCTTGGCGATCCGCGACCAGGCCAGCTCGATCAAGGCTCTGGTCCTGGGCGCGTACCGCTCCGCGGGAAGGGCTTTCACCAGGGCTTCATGGGTGTTGATGGCGGCGAGCTGGTCGTTGTTCCACCGGTAGACGACACCGAGGCGAAGGCAGTTTTCCAAATCCTCCGGCCGGACCTTCGCGAGCATCTCCATCGCGGGAATGATCCGGTAGAGGTAATCCGCCGGTGTCGGTTGGGAGAGTCCCCCGATTTCCATACTCAGCGAAATATCCATCCTGGTCGTCTGCGAATAGGTGTCCCAATAGAATTCGTCGAACCGGGCCGCGAGGGCCGGTTCGGTGAGGGGGAATTTGTGCGCGGCGGCGGCGGCCATCAGGAGCGCCTGGTACAAATCATTGGAGAGCGCCGTCAACGCCTCCGGTTGGCCCGGGTCCACGATCAGCACGCGGTTGAACATGGCGACACGGTCGCGCAGGTCCGGGAACAGGGCCGCCCGCGCGACCGCCGCGATGAGCGTGCCCGGCGCGTCGGCTGGACCGAACCAGGCGGCCGAACGGTCGACGTAACGGCTCTGCTCCGTTACGAACGGAACCCGCGCCCCTTGCCGTTCCGACACGGGCAGGTTGGCGACGGCCACATCCCCCGGCAATCCGGCTTTCTTCAAACCGGACAAGACGACCCACTGGACCGTCACGTCCTTGAGGGCGGCGCGCGGCCTTTTCACCGTGTTTGTATATTTGTAGCTGCCCGGCGCATAGGCCACCGGCGCGCTGAGGGGGTCCTTGTAGGTCACGCGGAGTTTCACCAGGGTGGCCGGCGCCCCCAGGACGGGTCCGTCCTCGCGCAGGCGGAACGAGGCCGCGGGCATCGGCTTGCTCTCCACAACCTCCAGCTTCAGCCCTCCCCCGGGGGGCGACTGGCCCAGGACATCCATCACGAAGAACGAGGCCCCGTACTTCTCCAGCGGCTCGCGGAAAAACACCAGGCCGTTCCTGCCCGGCCACATGGTATCCATGCCCTGTTCACGGAGATCCACGGCGGTCTGATGCGCTTGCGCCAGCTGGTCCCAGCAGGCGGCATAGACCGGATCGACCGGAGGCGGAAACGCTTTCAGCGGCGCGGCGCCGCTTGCGACCATTTTGTACTGACAGGCGAAATCCAGTTGGCCGAACGCGGTCCGGTCGCCGAAGGCCAGGGCTTCGGCGTACCGTTGTGCGACCTGCGCGGCGGCCGAGGGCTTGGCGGCCGGCCGGCCTTGTTTCTGGGCCGCCGTCGCCGGGACGACCGTTCCCGGCAGCATCCAGATCAATCCGATGGCGATGAGTCCGGTGATCAGACGATCGCCCTTATGCAGCCGATGCAGATGAAACATGCTCCGATGTCCTCCGTGCAGAATCCCCAAAAGTTCGGGTACTGTATCACGCCGCCATGATGCGACGAAAGAGTGTCGTGCGGCGGGGTCAGGGCCCGTTCGGCGGCGGGGGCGTCAGGGGCTTGGGGTGGAAACGGACCAGCGTGCGGATGTAGGCGAGCACGTCGCGGCGGTCCTGTTCGTTGAGCGCGTCTTTCCAGGCCGGCATGGATGTGCGGGGCTTGCCGTTGTTGATGATGGCAAACAGCTCGGCGTCCGTCTTTACCGACGTCCCGGCCGAGATCAGGCTGGCCGGCCGCGGGGAGAGAAACGGCGCCTGCGGCCCGTCCCCCCGGCCCTGGAGGCCGTGGCAAGAGGCGCACCGTGCTTCGAAAATCGGCTTGCCCTGATCCGGGACGCCGGTCGGCGCGGCGGCGGACGTTGCCGCAATGAAAAAGGCAAAATTCAAAATGAAAAACATGGGGAAAGTCATTGTTGAGTTTCTCATGTTACATGTTTCATTCGACGATGATCGTCGCCCGCATCTCGTGGCCGGGCATATCGCAAAAGAACGGATAGACGCCCGGCTGCTCAGGCACGAACCGGAACTCCGCCCGGCCCCCGGACGGGATGATCACGCGCTTGAATCCGTCGGGTCCGAATTCCGGCGCGCCGTTGCCGCTGACGTTGATGCTGAGCCCCGTGAACAGCCCGACGGGCACGAAGGCGTGCAGCTCCGCATCCTGGTTGTGAAACACAAGCTTGGTTTTGTGCCCGACATGGAGCGTCACCTTGTCCGGCTCGAACGCCCTGGCCTTGATGGTGACGAGGATCCGTTCTTCCGGATCGGTATTGGACGGAGCCAAGGTGGGTGCGGCCCAGAGCGACGGGCCGGCCCAGGCGCCGGTCGCCAACCAAGCCAGCCAGACCCAGGCGATGAGCCGCCTCACGCTTGATCGCAGGGAAACAATGGGCTGCCGCCTCGGTGATTCCATCGGTTGCATTCTACTGTGGGCGCAAGGCGCTCGCCAGTCACGTGTCCTCGATGCCATCCGTGTTCCTGAGAGACCCGGACGGGACAATGGATTCAAGGGGGGCCCGGCGATCAACGGCCGGCGGCTTTGAGAATCTGACCGCGGAGTCGAACCTTGGCCGCGGGGGAGAGGGGGGGCGGTTCGACGTGCCGGCAGAGGGTGATCGTCTGCCGCAGCGAAGCCAGAAAAACTTCGCAGTTCGGACAAGCGCCCAGATGTTTGCGGATCTCCCGGCAGACGTTGCCGGCCAGTTCCTCGTCCAGATAGGCCGAGAGGCCGCGGAGAATCTTCAGGCAGTCGGCCTTGGAATGGCCTCTGTGCCTGTGTGCCGGCCTGGGGCGCGCCGCGCGGCGCAGGGGTGTGCTCATGAATGGCCTCCGTCGAGCCCTTTGGCGCTCAATTCCTTCCGCACGAACAGTCTGGCCCGGTGCAGGCGGGATTTCACGGCCCGCTCGTTCAGGCCCATGACCGACCCCACCTCTTTGGCGCTCAACCCTTCCATGTCCCGCAACACGAGCACCAGACGGTACTTCTTCGGCAGCCGCTGGATGGCCTGATCGAGCGCGCCCCGCAGCTCCTTGTTTTCCAGCGCCTCTTGCGGCGTCAATCCCTGCGCGGGGATCTGCAAACGGAATTCGCCCTCCGAGGTCGGGATGAACTCATCGAGATAGAGTTCCCGTTCCGGCTCGCCCTTGCGCCTGCGCCGCATGCGCAGACAGGCCCGCGACGCGATGGTGTAGAGCCAGGTCGAGAACTGTGCGTCCCCTCGGAACCGGTCGAGGCCCCGGTACGCGTTGAGGAACGTATCCTGGACCAGATCTTTGGCGTCCTCCGCCTGGCCGCACAGCCGTTGGGCAAACCGGAAGATCCGATCCACATGGTCGCGATAGAGTTGATCGAAGGCGGCAGTGAGTTGGCCGTCCGAGGAGGCTGCATCCTCTCCGTCCTGTCGGCGGTTGTTGCCGGCACGTCCTTGTGCGCGAGTGGCCATAGAATCAGGAGGGAGTGTAAGGAGGGTGCGGGAGGGAGTCAAGCGGCCAGGGGAGGAACCTTATGAACCGCGTTCGGCCCCCGTTCGTCCGCCGGCATGGCAGCGAAAGCAGTCGGCAAACCGTCCCGGCCCGTGCGCGCCCTTGCCTTTGGCGACCAGGCCGCGCACCGCCTCATTGTCCATGAGGCCGTACTTGGGGCCTTGCTTCTGTCCGCTCGCGTGACAGTCCCGGCAGGATTGTGTGCCGGTGACCCGGAAGATGAACTCGCCATGGGGGTTGAGGGGCTCGTTGGTAATCCAGGCCTCGGCGCCCCGGTGTTCCGTGTGACAGGTCAGACAGAGAGCCCGGTCGCGGACCGTGTGCCGATGAAATGACCTGGACGGTGAGTCAGGCGGAGCGGTGAAGGCCGCTTCGGCATGGCAGGCGATGCAGTTGGCCGTCGTGGCGCCGCGAAAGGGTTCGTGGCATTGGGTGCAGGACATCCGGCCCGCATGGTGGATGCTCAGATCGCCCGGCCCCCAGAAGGACTCCGGGTCCCGGGCCGAGGCCCACCCCAATCCGATGACCAGCACCAGCGTGGTGGTCAACAGCACCGGATACACCGAAGAGGGCGGCGGCAACGTCATGGGTCAAAACCCTCCGTAATAGAGAGCCCCGCCGATATGCAGTATCGCCAGGGCCACGAATGTGACGGTGAGGGGACCGTGAACGACCTGCCACAGGCGGAAGGTCTCTTCCTGCTTCGCCAGGACGTGCAGCCGGGTCTCGACCTCCGGCTCGGGCAGTCCTTGATGGAGCAGGAGGCGGCGCTGCTCGTTCATGGAGCGGAGGGCCAGGGCATGAAGCGCCTGCCCCACGATTCCGCTGAGCACCACGAGCCCCATGGTGACCATGGCGAGGACGGGGATGATCGCGTGTAGATGGGCGCCCGCATGGAGGAGAATCAGCAGGGGCCCCGCGAGCCCGCCGACGATATGGACCTGGAACCAGGACTTGGACCAACGCTGTCCCGGCTTGTGTCTCTTGCGGAACGGGTAGGCCAGGACCAGGAGGATCAGCAGCAACCCAACCCAGCCCAGGATGTGGCCTCCCTGCGTGTGGCCGAAGGGTCGGTCAGGGGACCGGCTCAACCACCATTCGGCGGCCAGGGCGCCCACGATTGCCAGGATGACGAGCGCGAGCACCAGGAGGGCACGCCGTCCCACGAGGCTCATGCTGGACACCACCCTGTTCGTTTATCAGTGATCTGCACAACAGACCTTATACCGTTCCTCCGGGATTTCGTTCATCGCGCGGAAGATCCCGGCCCGCTCCTCTTCGCTCAGGGTCCCGTCCAGCGCCGGGTACAGGATCAGTTCCTCTTTCCGGTTATGCGACGACAGGAGCGCCAGCAAGGCTTGCTCTTCCTGATCGCTCTCCGGGTCCGCCGCCTGCACTTTCTTGCGCAAGGCCTCCAGGGCGTCGGCGATCTGCCGATGTTCCCGGCGCATGACCTGCGTGGGCCCTCCCGTGGTGAGGCCGCTGGCCTCTTCCCAGGGTGGAAACAACAGGTCTTCCTCCCACACGATATGCCGCTGCAAACCAAACTTGAAGTCAATGAGGCAGCCCTTGGCCTCGGCGTAATCGGACCGCTTCAACGTTTGAAACCGACAAAACAAATCATCAAGCCTGGCATGGTCCTGCTGGAAAAATGTTCGAATGCCGAATGATTCCATAAGCCGATCCTCCTTAAACCGGCAGATTTCACATACAGAATCTCGATAGATAGTCAGGCAAAGGCAATGCCAGCAACAAGCTATTCGACGATGTGCAGGTCGTTGATAAACCAGTCTCTTGTCGACCGGTGTGAGAGGCCTTGCTCCGTGCGATGGCGACTTGCCACAGGGTGGAATCTCGGCGCTGTCGCGAAATGCAACAGCGCAGACATTTTCGACAAGACGAAAAAAGCTGCGTGCGACGGGTGGCAATTCCGATTAAGATGAGGCTCCATAAAGGAGGCGGGTTCGTTGATGCGCGCCATGGTCATGAGCAAGGGCGGGGACGTGAACCGGAGCCCCTTGGAACTTCGGGAGCTGCCGCTGCCGGAGCCGGGGCCCGGCTTGGTGCGGGTGAAGGTGTTGGTCTGTGGTGTCTGCCGGACGGACATTCATGTCGTCGAAGAGGAATTGCCGCCGGCCAAGCGGCCCATCGTGCCCGGCCACGAAGTCGTCGGCATCGTGGACCGGACCGGCCCGGACGTACGCACGATCAAGGAAGGCCACCGGGTGGGGATTGCCTGGCTGCAGCGGACCTGCGGCCGGTGCGAGTTCTGCGCGAGCGGTCGCGAAAACCTCTGTCTCGGCGCACGGTTCACCGGCTATCACGAGGACGGAGGCTATGCGGACTATGCGCTGGTGCCGGAAGCCTTCGCTTATCCGATCCCCTCTGCGTTCACGGATGAAGAAGCGGCGCCGTTGCTCTGTGCCGGCATCATCGGCTACCGGGCGCTGCGGCTCAGCGGCGTGCGTCCGGGCCAGAGACTGGGCCTCTACGGCTTCGGGGCCTCCGCCCACCTGACGATCCAGGTGGCGAGACGATGGGGCTGTGCCGTCTACGTCTGTTCGTTGCGCGAAGAACATCGGAATCTGGCGCGGGACCTGGGGGCAATCTGGGTCGGCGGCGCGGCCGAGGCCCCTCCGGACAAGCTCCACGGGGCGATCATCTTCGCGCCGGCCGGTGAACTGGTGCCGCCGGCCCTGCGGGCCTTGGACAGGGGCGGCACCCTAGCCCTGGCCGGCATCCACATGACGCCGATCCCCGCCATCGACTACGACCGGGAACTCTTCGGCGAGCGGACGATCCGCAGCGTCACGGCCAACACGAAACAGGACGGGCTCGATCTCCTGCGGGAAGCCGCCGCCATCCCCATCAGACCGCATACGCAACGGTTCCGGCTGGAAGAGGCGAACCAGGCGCTGCAACAATTGAAAGCCGGGACGGTCCAAGGGGCCGCGGTTCTGACGATGGAATGAAGGAGTCACGCCGATGCTGCGCGATCGTGACGAAGCGGGCCGCCTGCTGGCCGAACGATTGGGCTCCTATCGCCGCGATCCCCAGGCGCTCATCCTGGCCCTGCCGCGCGGCGGAGTCGTGGTGGGGGCTGCGATCAGCGCGGCCTTGCATGTTCCGTTGGATGTCTTCCTCGTGCGCAAGCTGGGCGCGCCGGGCAATCCCGAGTATGCGCTGGGCGCTGTGACGGAGACGGGGACCGTCTATCTCAATCCTCAAGCCGGGGAAGTGCTCAACTGTCCCACCACTTCCAGCCGGTATCTGGAGCAGGTCATTCTAGCTGAGCAGGCGGAGATCGGCCGGAGGCAAGTCCTCTATCGGGGCGGAAAGCCCTTGCCCAGTCTGAGCGGGCGCACCATCCTGCTGGTGGACGACGGGATTGCGACCGGTGCCACGTTCCTGGCCTCAGTCCAGGCGCTACGGAGCTTGAGCGTGCAGCGATTGGTGGCGGCCATTCCGGTCGGACCGCCGGAGACCTTGCGCGAAGTCGGCAGGCTGGTGGATGAGCTGGTCTGGTTGTTGGCGCCGGAGCCCTTCTTCGCGGTGGGCAGCCACTATGAAAACTTCGCGCAGGTGGAAGATGAGCGGGTGTTGGCCTGCTTGCAGCGAGCGGCCGGAGCCTCGTCTTGAGGCCCCGGCCCCGTGCCCGTCTAGTCCGCCCGCCGCTTACTTCGGAAAGGACGTCGGCGCTTTGATGTGCTGCCAGCCCTCCCCATTCAACGTCCGGAGAAACGCCACGAGATCGTGTTTTTCCTGGTCCGTCAACTCGAGCGGAATGACTAGTTCATCCTGATGCGGGTTCTTGACCCCGCCCTGGTTGTAAAAATTCACCACCTCTTCGAGCGTCTTGAAGCGTCCGTCGTGCATATAAGGGGCGCTGCGGGAGATTTCCCGCAAGGTCGGCGTTTTGAACGCGCCGATGTCGGCCGGGTTTTTCGTTACCATGTACCGGCCGAGATCCACGCTGTTGGTGTCCCAGCCGATGCCGAGGTTGTGAAACTTCTCATCGGTAAAGTTGAATCCGGAATGGCAGCGGGTGCAGCGGGCTTTGGTGCGGAACAACTCCAGACCCTTCTGGGCCTCCGGCGAAATGGCCTTCGCATCTCCGCCCAGATCGAAGCGGTCGGCCGGGCTGTTCCCGGAGAGAATCGTCCGCTGGAAGCTGGCGATCGCCATCCCCACCCCCTCGGTCGTCACATCCGTCCCGAAGACGTCCTTGAACAGTTTCCGGTAGCCCGGAATCTTCTTCATCTTGGCGACCATCTCGTCATGATTGGCAAAGCCATGCTCCACGGGGTTGACAAGCGGTCCGACCGATTGCTCCTCCAACGTGGCGGCTCGGCCATCCCAAAATTGGGCCTTGCTGAACAGCCGATTGAGGGACGCGGGCGCGCTGCGGCCTCCTTTGAGTCCGTGGATGCCGGCCGAGACCTGCTTGCCATCCGTAAAGGCGAACTGCGCCATGTGGCAACTGGCACAGGCGATCGTATTGTTCTTCGATAGGCGCTTGTCGAAGAACAGGAGCCGCCCTAGCTCGACCTTGTCCTTTGTCAGAGGATTGTCGGCCGGAACGACCACGGCGCTCTCATCCAGACCGAAGGGGATCGCGAGCTTCCATTCCCCTTGCGACGCCGGGGCGGCAGGCTTGTTCTGTGCCCCATCGGCCGGGACCACACTTCCCAGCCCCAGGACGGTCAAGACAAAGATGGGCAACGAGACCAGGAACGGCCTGAACGTCATCGCAGACCTCCTTTTCAGAACATGCAATGGGCTAGGCAACACGAAGAGACCATGGCTTCAACGGCATTGTTTGCAAAGCCCTTCGACCACCATGCGCACTTCTTTGACTTGGTAGTTCTTGAGACTCTTGCGCACATGATCGGCTGTCATGAGCGCATACGGCATATCTTCCACTGTCCCGCAGCGAAGACACTTGAAGTGGTGGTGCTGGGATACGTTGGGGTCCACGCGCGTCTTGTCCTGCTGGATCAGCACTTCCTGGAGCATACCGGCCTTCACCAGCGTCTTGATCGTGTTGTAGACCGTGGCGCGGGAGATATAGGGAAACCGCTTGTGGACCTTGCGATAGACCTCGTCGGGCGAGGGGTGGTACGTATTGCCCTGGAGGAACTCCAGCACGGCCGCCCGCTGGGCCGTGACCTTGACGGATTTTTCGATGAGATGTTGGGCCGGCGTCTTCATGAGATTAGAATAATTCCAACTTAAGAGTTTGTCAAGTCATGTGGCAGGCTCTGGCCGCAGGCGCCAAAACCGTGCCCTACTTCTTGCGCACGAGTATGCGGAGCGGGGTCCCGAGGAAGTCGTATTGTTCGCGCAGGCGGTTTTCCAGGAACCGCAGGTAATTCTTGGTCACGTCCTCCGGATGGCCCACGAAGAGCGCGAAGGCTGGCGGTTTCGTCGCCACCTGGGTCATGAACACGGATTTGATCGCCTTGCTGGGCTTGCCCTTGCGGACCGGGAGGGGATTCTCTTCCAGAAGGGCTTGCAGGAACTTGTTCAGCGGCCCGGTGGGCACGCGGACCGTGAAGGCGTTGATCACGCGATCGATCAGCCGGAAGATCTCGCGCACCGAGTCCGGCTTCATGGCCGAGCCGTACAGCACCGGCGCCCAGGGCAGGAAGGGGAATTTCCGCTTGAGTTCGGTTTCATACTCCTGGCGGGCCTCAGGGTCGCCCTCGCGCAGGTCCCACTTGTTGACCACCAGGATGCAGGCGCGGCCCTGCTTTAGGGCGAGCCCGGCGATCTTCGTATCCTGCTCGGTGATGCCCTCGACCGAATCCAACAGCAGGACGGCGATATCCGACCGGCCCATGGCTTTGAGGGCACGGGCCACGCTGTACCCTTCGATGCCCCGCTCGATCTTGCCGCGGCGCCGGATGCCGGCCGTGTCGGTGAAGATGTACTTGTGGTCCTGGTAGGTCACGAGCGTATCGATCGGATCGCGCGTGGTGCCGGCCACGGTGCTGACCAGGACCCGGTCCTCCCCCAGCAGGCTGTTCACTAGAGTGGACTTGCCCACGTTGGGGCGGCCCACCACGGCGATGCGGGGCAGGTCGGTCAGACTCCGGTCGGCGTCCCCCTCCGGCAGCAGGTGATGGAAGGCATCGAGCAAGTCATCCACCCCGATGCCATGTTCGGCCGAGACCGGAAAGAACTGGCCCTGCCCGATCCGGTAGAAGTCGGCCATCAGCGCCTCGGCCTTGAGCGTATCGATTTTATTGATTGCGTAGAACACCGGCTTGTTGATGCCGCGCAGGAGGGTGACCACTTCCTCGTCGGGCGGCGTCAGGCCGGCGCGCCCGTCCACCACAAAGATCAGGATGTCCGCCTCGGCGATCGCGATCTGCGACTGGCGCTTGATCAGGGCCAACATGCCCTCGCTGGCGGCCGGGTCCAAGCCGCCCGTATCCACTAGGCGGAAGGGCCGGCCCCGATAAGTCCCGTCGGCGTAGTTCCTATCGCGCGTCACACCCGGTACGTCATCCACGATCGCGGTTTTCCCGCCCAGGATGCGGTTGAACAGCGTGGATTTGCCCACGTTGGGTCTTCCGATAATGGCGATCAATGGCGGAGACATGGCAACGGACCGTACCACAGGGGTTTCGACAAAGACAAGAAAGGTAAGACAGGCCGGCGGGGGTTGGGTATAATGACAGGAGCCGTTCAGGCTTCAGGCAGCTCATCGCCGGCGTGCGAGGAAGACCCCTGAAGCGACGGATCGGGATCGTGCTGGGCTTGGTGTTACTGGCAGGCATGACGGCCGGCTGCGCCTCGGAGTTGTACAACGCGGCGGAACGCGGCGATCTTAAGACGGTCCAAACCTTGGTGGGTCAAGGGGCGGTCATTAACGAGGCATCGGGCATCGACGATGCGGTGCCTCTGATCGGGGCGGCGCAAAGCGGCAAGATAGAGGTGGTGCAATTCCTGCTCGATCACGGTGCCGATGTCAACAAGGCCGGCAATATGGAAACGACTGCTCTTCAGGCCGCGGCTGGTGGAGGGCATGTGCCGATCGTGCAGCTGTTGCTTGACAGTGGGGCCAATGTCAACAGCCAGGATCGGTTCAAATTTACCCCGTTGGCTACAGCTGCGTCAGCAGGCCACACACAGGTCGTCAAATTGCTGTTAGCACGAGGCGCGGATGTCGCTATACCCGATTACTGGGGTACGCAGCCTCTCTGGTGGGCAGTGAGGGGCAATGGGAATGCCGAGATCGTGCAAATGTTGTTGGAGCACGGTGCCGATCCGGGCGTGAAGGGACGGGAAATCGACATCATGCAGGACTGGCGGCCTCCCTTGACGGTCGCGCAGGAGAAGGGCAATACCAAGATCATCCGTCTGCTTCAACAGGCTGAAGCCCGGCTATCGGGAGCGGCCGATGCCCCGTCGGCGCCCACTGTGGCGCCCGCGTCACCCGCACCAGCAACCGTCACGGCGAGCGACGTGGATGTGCTGCCAGTCACTCGCGTCAAAAGCCGCGAGAACGCCTATGCGGTCGTCATCGGCATCGATACCTATCGCAATAAGCTTCCGAAGGCCGACTATGCTTCTCATGATGCCGAGGTCATAGGCAACTATCTGACGAAAGTCATGGGTTACGAGGAGGAGAATGTCGCGGTGCTGCTCAATGACCGGGCCGCCAAGACCGACTTGGAAAAGTACATCGAACATTGGCTGCCCAAACGGGTCGAGCCTGGCGCTTCGGTGTTCGTGTATTTCTCCGGGCACGGCGCGCCCAATGCGAAAACCGGCGACGCCTATCTGGTGCCCTACGACGGAGATCCGGCCTTCGTGGACGCCACCGGCTATCCCTTGAAGCGGCTCTACGACCAGCTCGGCAAGCTCCAGGGCAAGGAGATCGTCGTCATGCTGGATTCCTGTTTTTCCGGCGCGGGCGGGCGGTCGGTGATCGCCAAAGGGATGAGGCCGATGGTCTTGTCAGTGGAGAATCCGGTCCTGGCCGGCGGCAAGACAGTCGTACTGGCGGCCAGCCAGGGCGATCAGGTCTCCAGCACCTACGATCAAAAGGGCCACGGCCTCCTGACCTATTTCTTCCTCAAGGGGTTGCAGGGGGAGGCGGACAAAAACAAGGATGGATCGGTGGATCTGGCCGAGCTCTTCACCTATCTGAAGCCGCAGGTCGAGCGGAAGGCGCGGCGGGACTTCAACAACGAACAGACCCCGCAGCTGCTCGGGAGCCCCGAGCTCTTAAAACGCGGGGTCCGCCTGGTCGAGCGGGCCGGGCCGTAGAGTCAAAGGATTCACATCCCTCATGAACCATCAGCCATCAGCCATCGGCCAGGCCGATATTGATTGGGATGCCGTGGACGACGTTCTCTTGGACATGGACGGGACTCTGCTCGACCGGCATTTCGACAATTTCTTCTTCGAAGAAGAGCTGCCGCGACGCTATGCGGCCAGGCACGGGCTCCCGTTCGCGGAGGCCCTGGCGAAGCTGCTCGCCATGTACCGGACGGTCGAAACGGAGCTGGCCTGGACGGACCTCCATTATTGGTCCCGGCTGCTGGACATGGACCTGGTGGCGCTGACCAAAGAGTTCGATCATCTGATTCGCTTCCTGCCGGACGCGGAAGCCTTCCTCGCCCACCTGCGCGAGCAGGGCAAGCGTGTCCATATCGTCACGAACGCCCATGAAAGCGGGATCGCGATCAAGGCCGCCAAGACCGGCGTGGACCGGCATGTAGAGCGGATCGTCAACGCCTTCGAGGTCGGCTATCTGAAGATGCGGCCGGAATACTGGCCCGTCTGCCGGCAGCTCATCGGCTTCGATCCCGCCCGGTCCCTCTATATCGACGACGACGAGTCCTGCCTGGCCGCCGCGCATGCGTTCGGGATCGGCCACATCGTCCACCGCTCCCGATCCAGTTCGCAGCTGCCCCCCCAGCCTTCCGCGCGATTTCGCTCTATCGAGGGTTTTCGCGCCCTGCTGGGCGAAGGCTTCCCGCGCTAGCACTCAGAAATGTGCGGTTAGTCGGAGGCATCCAGCACTGCGAGGACTTTGCGGAGAAGCAGCTCGGGCAGCGCGGGTTTGGGCAGGAATGCGGCTTGTGCATAGAGGATGCCTCGCTGCAAGTTCGGATCCTCGATGTAGCCGGACATGTACAACACCTTGATCCCCGGCCGATCCGCTGCCAACCGATCCGCCAGGGCCTGCCCGCCCATCTGCGGCATGACCACATCGGTCAGGAGGAGGTGAATCGGCCCGGTATGTTGCGCCGCGAGCGTCAAGGCTTCCACTCCGTTCCGTGCTTCCAATACCTGATAACCCTCCTCTTCCAGCACGTCGCGAGTCAGCGCGCGGACGGCATCTTCGTCTTCGGCCAGAAGAATAGTTTTGGACCCTCGGGGCAGTCGTGGCGTCGCCTCCAGGAGCACGGAGGGTTCCGTCGTCTGCGCCACCTCCTGTGTCGTCTGCGGCAGGCACACCGTAAACGTGGCGCCCTGACCCGGCTCGCTGGCGGCCCAGATGGCCCCGTTGCTCTGCGCCGCGATCCCGTAGACCGTCGCCAGTCCGAGCCCGATCCCTTTCCCCACACCCTTCGTCGTGAAGAATGGCTCAAACAGGTGGGCCAGGGTGGCCTTGTCCATGCCCTGTCCGGTATCGGCGACGATCAGTTGCGCGTAGGCGCCGGGCGGGAGGCCGGGAGGTTTGCCGACGTCGGCCTGGTCAAAAGCTGCGTTCGCGGTCGTGATCGTCAGCCGGCCCCCGTCCGGCATCGCATCACGCGCGTTGAGGGCCAGGTTCATGATGACTTGCTCGATTTGGCCGGGATCCGCCATGACCGGGCCAAGGTTGGGGCTCAGGGCCAGCGTCAACTCGATATGTTCGCCGATCAGCCGCCGGAGCATCCGGTCCATGGCGAGAATGGAGTCGTTGAGGCTCAGCACCTTGGGCTCCAGCACCTGTCGCCGGCTGAACGCCAGCAATTGCCTGGTCAGTGACGCGGCCCGTCCGGAGGCTTTCTTGATGTCGCGGACATACTGGCCCAGCGGGTCCCGGGAGGCGAGCTTGCACAGGAGGATGTCGCTATACCCGCCGATGATGGTCAGCAAATTGTTGAAGTCGTGGGCGATGCCCCCGACCAGCCGCCCCACCGCCTCCATCTTCTGCGCCTGGCGCAACTCTTCCTCGAGCCGCTTGCGGTCGGTGATGTCGGTGTTCGACCCGAACCACTTGACGATCCGCCCGGCCTGGTCTCTGAGCGGAAGGGCTCGGCCGAGATGCCATCGATGGCTCCCGTCCGAGGCTCGCAATAATCGAAACTCGATCTCGTACGGCTCGCCGGTCTCGAGCGCGTGGGTCCAGCGGACGCGGCATTCGGGCAGGTCGTCCGGGTGGAGAACTTGCTCCCAGCCCCAGCCGATCATTTGGTCGAACGATCGCCCAAAGTAGTCGAGGACCCGTTGGTTGACATAATCGAGCGAGCCGTCGGGGTCGGCGGTCCAGACTTGCTGCGGCATCGCATCGGCGAGGGTGCGGAACCGCTCCATGCTCTCCCGCAGCGCCTCCTCCGCCTCCCGGCGCGCGATGTGCGAGGGCTTCTGCGAGGCGCCCGCGGCTTGCGCACCGCGGGGCGGGGGGAGCGTTTGGTCACGGAGGGGCGTTTCTTCTTGCTCATAGGACCCGGTGCGGCAAATGATGTACGTAGCCTAACAGGCGTGTGCCGCTATGTCCAGCCGGGCGACGATTGGCCTTCATGGTTCGTCTATGTTAGATTCGCGTCGCAACGATGGTCTGAAAGTCGGCAAGTCTTAAAGTCTGCCGGACTTGTAGACTTGATGACTTTTGGACGTTCTTGATTCATGAGCAAAACCTACGACCATCGGGCGATCGAGGCCAAGTGGCAGGCCTACTGGGAGGCGCACCGGACGTTCCGCGTCACGGAGGAGCCGCCCGATCCGACCAGGCCCAAGTTCTACTGCCTCGACATGTTTCCCTATCCCTCCGGCTCCGGCCTGCACGTCGGCCATCTCGAGGGCTATACCGCCACGGACATCGTCTCCCGCTACAAACGGATGATGGGCTTCAACGTCCTGCACCCGATGGGCTGGGACGCCTTCGGCCTGCCGGCGGAACAGTATGCCGTGAAGACCGGCATTCACCCGGCCACCACGACGGCCCAGAACATCGCCACGTTCCGGCGCCAGATGAAGCGTGCGGGGCTCTCCTACGATTGGGAACGCGAGTTCAGCACGACCGATCCGGACTACTACCGCTGGACCCAGTGGATCTTCCTGAAACTCTTCGAGCGGGGCCTCGCCTATGTGGCGGAGGTGCCGGTCAATTGGTGTCCGGCCCTGGGGACCGTGCTGGCCAACGAAGAGATCGTGGACGGGAAGAGCGAGGTGGGCGGCTTCGAGGTCGTCCGCAAGCCCATGCGTCAGTGGGTATTGAAGATCACAGCCTATGCGGACCGGTTGTTGGACGACCTGAAGCTGGTGGACTGGCCGACCAGCACGTTGGAAATGCAGAAAAACTGGATCGGCCGCTCGATCGGGGCGGAAGTGGAGTTTGCGCTCGACGGCGTCCACGGCAACGTGCGCATCTTCACCACCAGACCCGACACTCTCTTCGGCGCCACCTACATGGTGCTGGCGCCCGAACATCCGCTGGTGGAGGCGGTGACGACCGCCGAGCGGCGCGCCGATGTGACCGCCTATCGGCAAGCCGCGGTGCGCAAGAGCGACTTGCAACGGCAGGAACTCGAAAAGGACAAGACCGGCTGCTTCACGGGCGGCTATGCGATCAACCCCGCGAACGGCGAGCGGCTGTCCGTCTGGATCGCCGACTACGTGCTGATGAGCTATGGCACCGGCGCCATCATGGCGGTGCCGGCCCATGACGAGCGGGACTGGCAGTTCGCCCGCACCTATCGGCTGCCGATCCGGGAAGTCATCGCCGGGGGAAACATCGAACAGGAAGCGTTCGTGGATACGGGGCGCGGTCAGGTGATCCATTCGACCGCGCCGGATGGATCCTTCTCCATCGACGGCCTCCTGCCCGCCGATGCGATTCCGAAGATCACCGCCTGGCTGGAGTCTTCGGGGAAGGGCCGCAAGGCCGTCAACTACAAGCTGCGCGACTGGCTCTTTGCGCGGCAGCGCTATTGGGGCGAACCTTTTCCCATCGTCTGGGTGGAGGGCGAGCCCCGCCCGCTGCCGGAGGAGCAGTTGCCGTTGCGGCTGCCCGAATCCACGACCTTCAAGCCCTCGGGGACCGGGGAGAGCCCGCTCGCCAACCTGACCGACTGGCTCGAGACCACCGACCCGGCCTCGGGCCGACCGGCCCGCCGCGAGACCAACACCATGCCCCAGTGGGCCGGCTCCTGCTGGTACTACCTGCGCTTCATCGATCCGAAGAACCAGAACTGGCTGGTGGACCAGGCCAAGGAACGGTACTGGATGCCCGTGGACCTCTACATCGGCGGGAGCGAACATGCGGTCTTGCACCTGCTCTACTCGCGCTTCTGGCACAAGGTGCTCCATGACATCGGCGTCGTGAGCACTCCGGAACCGTTCAAGAAACTGGTCCATCAGGGGACGGTGTTGGGGGAAGACAACCAGAAGATGTCCAAGTCGCGCGGCAACGTCGTCAACCCGGACGACATGATGGATCAGTTCGGGGCGGACGCCGTGCGTCTCTATGAAATGTTCATGGGGCCTTTGGAAGCGGCCAAGCCCTGGAGCAGCAGGGGCGTCGAGGGCATCACGCGCTTTCTGGACCGGGTCTGGCGGCTGGCGATGGACGAGGAGGGGCATCTGAGCAAGGCCGTCACCGGAATCGAACCGGCCTCCGACCAGCAACGTATCCTGCATCAGACGATCAAGAAAGTGACCGAGGATATCGAAGAACTGCGGTTCAACACGGCGATCGCGCAGATGATGGTCTTCACCAATGAGATGACCAAGCTCGAGCAGCGGCCGCGGGCCCTGTTGGAGCCGTTTCTCCTCTTGCTGGCGCCCTTCGCCCCGCACGTGGCCGAAGAACTCTGGGAGCGATTGGGCAAGCGGCCCAGCGTCTCCCAACAGCCCTGGCCGGCCTATGACCCGGCCCTGGTCGTGAGCGAACGGCTGGAAATCCCGCTCCAGGTGAACGGGAAACTGCGGAGCAAGATCGAGGTGGCGGCGGATGCAAGCGAAGCCGAGATCGTCGCGATGGCGCAGCAGGACCACAAGCTCGTCGAATGGCTTCAGGGCAAACCGCCGCGCAAAGTGATTTATGTCCCCAAGAAGCTGGTGAATTTCGTCGTGTAGAAAAAGCGAAGGATTATCAGTGCGCAGTTTACAGTTATCAGTCTCGGCGAAGATGTGGCGGTTCTTCTTGGGACTGCTTACTGTGAACTGTCTACTGTTGACATCTTCATGCGGCTACCAGTTCCGGGTGGAGGGGGCCGGGCCAGTCGTGGGCGGCAAGCCGGTTGCCGCGTCGGCCGACAAGCCCAAGGGGCCGACGCCGAAGCTGGCCATCGCCCCCTTCGAGAACCACACGTTCGAACCGAACATCGAGCAGAAGTTCACCACCTATACGAGGCACGAATTTTCCGCGGGCGGCGGGGTGGAGGTCGTCAACGACAAGGCCGCCGCCGATCTGTTCTTGAAGACGCAGATCGTGACGGTGTCCACCCCCTCGCTCAGCTTCAACCAGGCCGCGACGTTTGAGCAACGGGTGATGGTGACCGTCAAGGCCACGGTGCAGGACTTGCGCCAGGGGAAGGAAGTCTGGACGCAAACCTCGATCGGCGCCGGTGAGTTCTTCCTGACGAACGATTTGCAGTTCAACCGCGTGCTGCAAAGCCGGGCGCTGGAGCAGGCCGGCCGGCAAATCGCGGAGGATTTGGCCACGCGCTTCCTGGCCCACTTGGACCAAGGCGCGAAACCATCGTCTCCCGCTTCAGCCAAGCCGGACAGTCAGCCCGCCAAGTAACGATCGCCCGGGAAAGCCCATGAAACTGCAAGACATTCTTTCCACCATCACGAAGGACGGGGCGGCGCCCCTCTATCTGGTCACCGGCGAGAAGCGGGGGGGCAGGAAAGACAGTTTCGAGGTGGACGATTATCTGGTGGACCAGGCGGTGGCCGCGATCAAAGCGGCGGTGCTCGGGGGAATCGAAGGGGCGGAAGGCGGCGGCACGGAAGCCTTCAACTACGACCTGCTCTACGGGGACGAGACCGATGCGTCGGAGATTCTGGCCCGCGCCGGGGAGTCCCCCGTGTTCGCTTCGCGCCGGCTGATCCTGGTCAAGGCGGCCGACAAGCTGCCGGCGGCAGAGGGGGAAAAGCTCCTGGATTACCTGAAGGAGCCCTGCGAGACCACCGCGCTGGTGTTCGTGGCGGGGAAGAAAATGGACGAGCGGCGGAAGTTCACCCAGACGCTCATGAAGCGCGCGGTCCTCGTGGACTGTGCGCCGCCGCCGGAGGGTCAGTTGCCGGCCTGGATCAAGGCGGAAGCGGGCCGGCTCGGGGTGCGGGTGGAGGACGACGCCCTGCTGTTGCTCAAGGAGATGGCGGTGTCATTGAAGGAGATGGCCGGGGGCTCCCTTTACCTGATCCGGCGCGAGTTGGAGAAGCTGGCGGCCTACGTGGGCGAGGGACGCCCGGTCAAGGCGGCCGACGTGCAAACGTTGAAAGGGACGGAGCCGGGGGCCTCGGTCTTCGACATGACCGGCGCGATCGGCGCGCAGAATCGGGCGCAGGCGCTGCGCATCCTCGCGCGCAACCTGGAAGCGGGGGAAGACCCTTTGCGTATCCTGGGCGCGTTGGCCTGGCAGTACCGACGGATCTGGAAGGCGAAGGAGCAAGGAGGGCAGTGGGGGCGGGAATCGGACCTGGGCCGGTCCTTTTCCGAAGCCCGCCTCCGGTCGGCCTTCGAGAGGTTTGCGGAGACGGATTCCCAGTTGAAAGGGGCGGGCGGCGGCTCCAAGACGCGCGTGCTGGAAACGCTGCTGCTGGACCTCTGCGCGCGCCCGAAGGAAGTCGGGCGCGCCGGCGCGCGATGAGATGAACGCGATGAACGGGGCGTTACTTCGCGGCGGCGAGGGCGTTGACCTTGACGGTGAGGCGCGAAATCCGTCGGGAGGCGGTGTTGGGCTTGAGGACGCCTTTGCTGACGGCCTTCCCCAGGGCCGACGCGGCTTCGCGCAGCCCGGCCTTGGCTTCGTCGGCCTTCTTTTCCTCCACGGCGGTTAGGACCTTCTTCAGAATCCCTTTCACCGAGCTCTGGATCGTCCGGTTCCGCTGGTGGCGCTTGAGGGCCTGCCGCGCTGCCTTAATCGTTGACTTGTGCACAACTGGCATGGGATGTTCTCCGTTGATTCTGAGTGTAAAGGAACGTTCTTGTAACATAGGCACGGCGGTCCGGTCAAGCAGCCGGGCGACGAAAGCGGGATACTCCCTCATCGCGAGGTCACCATGAACAAACCCATCACAACTCTGGTTCTAGCCCTTACCGTGTCAGCGGTGCTGACGGCCTGCATGGGCCTGCCGGACGCCTACTTCAAGGAGAACGTCGGGAAAGCCACCCAGGACGAGGTGACGGCCCGCCTGGGCAGTCCCGACCACCGCTATGCGTTGGACAACGGCGAGACCAAGTGGATCTATATCATCCACGTGAGCACCGCGACCTACATGACCTACGCGAATCTGGACGCGGAAGTGTGCTACAACTACGAGCTGCTCTTCGACGACAAAAAGGTGCTCAAGAGCTGGCAGGCCAACAACAAAGCCTGCGGGACCGTCAACTGATGTCAAAAATTGTCGCTCAAGACCGGCTGATTCTGGCCCTGGACGTGCCGTCGGCCGAAGAAGCCGACCGGCTCATGCGCCGCGTGGAGGGGACGGTCCGGTTCGTCAAGATCGGGCTCGAGCTCTACACGGCAGCGGGTCCCGACATCGTCAAGCGCGCGCTGGACCGGGGGAACCGGGTGTTCCTGGACCTCAAATTCCTGGACATCGACGAGACGGTGCGCCGGGCCACGGCCCGCGTGGCCGAACTGGGCGTGGAGTTCCTGACCGTCCACGCCAACCGCAAGGCCCTGAATGCCGCCGTCGAGGGGCGGGAAGAGCACCCGCTCAAGTTGCTGGCCGTCACCGTGCTCACGAACTTCGACAGCGCCGACCTGCGCGACATGGGCATCCAATGGAACGTGGCCGATCTGGTGGTGGCGCGGGCCAAGCTGGCCGCAGAGTTGGGCTGCGACGGCGTGGTGGCGTCGGGCGAAGAGCCGGCGACCATCCGCCGCAACGTCGGCCCCAAGCTGCTCATCGTCACCCCCGGCATCAGGCCGGCGGGCAAGGGGCTGGACGACCATGCTCGGCCCACCACCCCGACCCAGTCCATCAAGGCCGGATCGGATTATCTGGTCGTGGGGCGACCCATCCGAGACGCGGAGGAACCGAAGGAGGCGGCGCAGGCGGTCCTGGCAGAGATGCAGGCGGCTTTCGACGCCCGTCCGGTCTGAGCCCGGAGTCCGTTCTCACCGGTCTTTTCTTGCCATCGCCGACAAGTGCCCGCGCCGCCCGCGTCTATCCTGTCGCCTGCCGATAGAAGAGCTCGCCGCGTGAAGACCGTCCGAGTGGGGCGGCTCCGAGAGGGGGCGTAGCCCCGTGCCTGAGGATCCGGGCGCGTTGGAGACGAACCACACGCTCAAGAAATCCGCAGGCCCGACCGATCAGACAGGTGTGAGGTGGGGGCCGGAGTTGTGCCACTCCGGCCATCGGGTGAAGGCGAGCGTTCCTCCCGCCTCCACCCGACCCCCTCCCATCGCCGGCCTCGGTTCCATCATTCTCCTTGCTTCCGCCCGCTCGCCCCGGCGCGCCGTCTTGCGGCCCATCCGCCCATTTGCTAAGATGTCGCCCTGCCACGTATCCTCCGATACGTCCCCGGGTGGTGGGTGTAGCTCAGCTGGTTAGAGCGCCGGATTGTGGATCCGGAGGTCGCGGGTTCGAAACCCGTCACTCACCCCAAACACTGACCCCGTATCCTCCAGTAACTCCGAGGGTTTCGACGCGCGGGGCGTCCAGACATACCGGGCAGGTTGCGCCTGGGTTGCAGATGGTTGCGGTGCCGCCACCACATTGACGGGTTGATCGAGCCGATCCACCGCCTGTTTGTTCCCGCCTGGAATGAGATGCCCGTACAGATCCACGGTGAGTTGAATGGACGAATGCCCCATCTGTTCCTTGACGTAGATCAGGCTCTCACCTTGTTGCAGGAGGAGAGAGGCGAACGTATGCCGCAAGTCGTGGAAGCGAATGCGGCGAAGCTCCGCCGCACGCAACAGGCCGTGAAAAATTCCGCTGCGCAAATAATTATGATTCACCAACCCGCCGGTTGAACTGATGAACACCCAAGGCTGAATATCGGGCTGGCCCTTCGCAGAAGCTTCGAGTTGCCGGTCGGTCAATAGGTCGCGCAGCACCTGAGTCAACTCCAGTGACATATCCACGCGCCGGCTTTCCCCGCCCTTGGGCGTGGCGAAGCGGCCCCGCGTGTAATTGCGCTGCACTTCGATGAAGCGGCCATGAAAGTCGATGTCGCCCCACTGCAACGCGATCAGCTCGCCTTGTCGGAGTCCGGTGCGGAGGGCGCAGAGGAAGAGCGGGAAATAGAGCGGCGCCCGCTCATGGACTTTAGCCAGGAACAGGGCGACTTCTTCGCGCGTGAGCGGGTTGACGTTGGAGCGCTTGCTGATACGTGGGAGAAACTTGCCGGGCTTCAATGCGACATTGACGGAGATGAGTTCGTCTTCGACCGCATGGCCCAGCATGCTGCTGAGGCACCGAATCAGATTTTGCACCGTCTTGGGGGCCTGGCCTTTTTTGAGCGCTTCGAAGGCCAACGCCTTGACCCGCTCTCGCGTGATGTCCGCGAGGTCCGATCCACGGAAGGCCGGGAGTGACCTGGCCGGGCAAATTTGGTCCAGGGTGAATGTTAGACTGGACCGTCACCGGGGAGGTCAGGATCATGCCCAAGAAACGGTATACGCCTGAGGAGATTATCCAACATCTGCGGACGGTTGAGCTGGACACCGGCAAAGGCCTGGCCGTGCTCGATGCCTGTCGCAAGCTCGGGATCACCGAGCAGACCTACTACCGCTGGAAAAAAGAATACGGGGGGCTGCGCGTGGATCAAGCCAAGCGCCTCAAGGCCCTGGAGCACGAGAACCTGCGGCTCAAGCGGATCGTGGCCGATCAGGCCCTCGATCTGTCCATCTTGAAAGAGGTCGCCTCGGGAAACTTCTAAGCCCGGCCCGCCGACGTGAGGCCGTGGAGCATGCGGTCACGGTGTGACATCCCCCCAGTTATTAGGCCACCCTCTCAGTTAGTCATGCACACACCGGGTGCGGGGCGATGGTGTCGGGTGCCGGGGGCCGATACCCCAAGGCGCTGTGGGGCCGGAACCGATTATAGGCCT